>Ga0209402_10000659_pt1 | contig 40556 bp, 42 predicted proteins | sample ArcticOcean_MG_C_3_FD_187437 | JGI IMG/M metagenome (GOLD analysis project Ga0209402, IMG submission 187437) | Marine microbial communities from western Arctic Ocean - ArcticOcean_MG_CB8_126 (SPAdes) (version 2) | ecosystem: Environmental > Aquatic > Marine > Oceanic | place: Arctic Ocean... | reverse complement strand
CCCCTTCTCCGCTGGGGAGAAGGTTGGGAAGAGGGAGAAATCACTCAGCAGGATTCGACGTCAGCACTCTCCCCTCACCAAAATCCTCGCCTCCGGGAGAAGACATCAACAACCCCACAGGCAAGCGCTGCCATTCTGAACCCACGCAAGCACTGTCATGCCGACTCCACGCCCACTGTCATGCTGAATTTATTTCAGTATCTTTCTCCCCCCATTGCAGCGTTATTCGCAAACCTCTATCCCGTATCCAAGACAACCGAGGTACTGAATCAAGTTCAGCAAGACAGTCACCGATTCGTTGCCACCTGTCGCCGCCTGTAATATCAACACGACCAATCCGAAAAAATATCGAAATAAAAATGGCCAAAGTAAAAATTACCGAATCTGAAGATGGCCCGTTACTGATCGATGGCCAAATCAAGCTCATCGATGCGGGGCGCAACGAGCTGCCGACACGCGGTAAGGCTCGGCTCTGCAGGTGCGGTTTTTCGAACGCCAAGCCGTTTTGCGACAACTCACATCAGCCGTCCGATTTCGGCGCTGAAAGCGGATCGTCAGAAGAAGAATTCCTCAGCCCTAAGCCAAAATCCCGCCGACGCGAATACACCGGAAGCGGAATCACCGTCAGCTTCGACGCATCGTTGTGCATCCACGTCGCCGAGTGCCTGAATCGACTGCCTGAAGTGTTCGATGTCCGAGCACGACCGTGGATAAATCTCGAAAATGCCAACCCTGATCAAGTCGCCGAAACCGTGCTCAAGTGCCCAAGCGGCGCGCTTCGATACGAACGTGCAAACGGCGAAACGAGTGATTCAGAAGAAGCCGAAGAAATCCCAACCATCAGATCATGGCGCAACGGGCCGCTCCGTATCGCAGGCAACGTCGAAATCGTAAACAGGGACGGCAAGACCGTACTCGAAGGAAATCGTGCAGCACTCTGCCGGTGCGGAGCATCACGCAACAAGCCGTTCTGCGATAACAGCCACCAGATGATCAAGTTCGACGCGAGTAGCTAGAACGAGCGGATAAAGACTCCTTCTCTTAGTGGGAGGAGGTTGGGACGGGCGCAGCCCGAGCCCTCCTTTCCCGAGCGGCAGCCGAGGGATCCGGTGCGGTGGGGCTGTATGGCACGCATTGTTCATAAAGAACATCAACGGGTGCCAACACGACCGACCAATTATCCGACGCCACGGCTCGCGCGTCCCCCTGCCAGATCCCTCGGTTCCGATGACTTCACTCGGGAAATAGGATATTTCCAGGCTACCCGAACTCCACCAACTCAGCATTAGCCCGCACATAAAGCGGATGCCTCGGTTGCCCTTTCGCAGTCAAACCAAAGCACTTCATCGGCACACCCGACCGCTCGATCAAGCCACGAACTGCTTCCACGCGCCCCGTATCAAAATCAGCATTATTACCCCACGCGACCACAACTAAATCAGCCCGCTCCAAAGCCGATGAAACCTCGCGATCGTTATTGCCACCAACCGGATCAGAAGCTGCAAAAAGTACCGAAGGCGAAGTACTCCTGAACGCAAACAGATTCACGACCTCTAACCGACCAAAGCCCTCACGCCGAGCGAACCCCACACAACGTCGAATCGTTGGGTCATCCCGCTCAGCATCCGCGGTCGATGGATTCAACATCACAAACAAGCACGTCGACTCACCACCAAACTCACGAGTCAGCAAATATCGAAATCGCCCGCACTCAGAAAAGCGAGCGGAATTGCCAGAGTTGGCTATGGACTGAATTAGCGAAGAACTCATGATTCCGAAAATAACAGATCACCCGAATGCCCAAGGGATTCGCGAATTCGATCAGCGATCTTCGGAATGATCGGAAAATCGTCCAAGTCTTTCGGCGCGACCCATGCGAAGCCTGTGTGCAACTTATCAGGATCGACATCTAGATTCGGCTCCGCATCCCCGATCACATGACGTTCGAAAAAGAAGTCAACGCGATGAGCATCACCAACGTAGATGGACCGAATATCCTCTGGAACCGAAATACCTTTCGACGGCTGGTTCTCGTGGATTGCGATCACCCGACCAATCTCAACCGCAAGTCCTGTCTCCTCGAGTACCTCGCGCTCAGCGTTGTCGGCCAGCGTCTCTCCCGGGTCGTGCCCACCACCCGGAAACAAATACAAAACTTCGCCATTACGCTCGTACTTCAGCAGCAGAATTCTCCCATTACGAATCACAACACCACGAGAGCCCATACGTGGCCCATTCGACCAGTGATCTGGATGTACTGTCTCGCTCATTGCCGGTTGCCTATCTGGATTGCCTGACGAAGGAAAAACAACTCTGATTCAAGACTAACGAATTCTCGTCGAATACATGCCACCAACTGGACAGATACGCTCCACCCGTTACAATCCGATACGGCAGGTCGTTCAACTGCCACCTCTAAAACACGGAGTAACCACATGACCATCGACGTCGCAACCGGAATCGCACGAATTCTCAAGGCCGAAAACGTACCGTGGGTTTCGACATTCCCAGTCAGCAAGGTCAACAATGCGTTCGGGCGCGAGGGCCTGAAACTACTGATGATGCGTGACGACCGATACGCAGTTGCCGTTGCCGACGCTTTTTCGAGAATCAACAACGGAAACAAAATCGGCGTCTGCACCTTTTCTGGCGGTATCAACGCCGCCGGTGCGCAGGTCGCCTACTCCGGAATCGCCCAGGCGTACGAAGACGGCTCACCAGTTCTCTGCATCGTCGATGCTGTTGCTGCCGGGGCGACCCAGAACACTCGATTCGACCAGGAAGCAAGCCTCAAGGGCGTATCGAAGTGGTACGGCTATATCGATAAGCCAGAGCGGGTTCCAGAGTTCATGCGCAGGGCCTACACAATGCTACGAACAGGCCGACGAGGTCCCGTAGTTCTGGCCATTCCAAACGCAGCTGCAACCTACGACGAAACCGTCGATCCTTACGTTTCGCCAAAGGGCTGGAAGAGCCTTCCCGATCCTGCTGATGTGAAGATCGCTGTCGATGCCTTGAACGCCGCCAAGAATCCAGTTCTGTTTGTTGGTGAAGGGGTTTTGTACGCCAATGCGACCGACGAGCTGCGTGAGTTCGCTGAGAAGGCGAATCTACCGGTCGTTACAACGCTGAAGGCCAAGGGAGCGTTCCCCGAGAACCACCCGCTTTCCGTCGGAACCCGTGGTGATCACGTAGTGAAATACCTGAACGATGCCGATCTTATCTTCGCCGTTGGAGCCAGCATTTCGCCGGGTCGGTTTGGGCACGGAATTCCCAACGCAACGTCTAAGAAAATCATCCAGTGCAATATCGACGAATTCGACGTCAACCGAGTCTACGAAACGACGCACGCAATCATCGGCGATGCGAAGGACACGTTGCAATCGCTGCTGGCAGAGCTCAAGAACGGAGCTTCCAGCAACCGTGCCGACGTTTCCAGCGCCGTTCAGTCTGAAAAAGAAAGCGCTACTACGGTGTATCGAGAAGCGATGGCATCGGACGAAACGCCGATCAATCCATACCGCGTCTACAGCGATCTAATGGAGACTCTCGATCGCAACAATTCGTTCGTTACGCACGAATCGGGCAACACTCGAGACCAACTAAGCACTTCCTACGAAACTTTGATCCCGAGAGGATTTTTGGGATGGGGCAACGTGTCGTCGCTGGGCTACAGCTTCCCGGTGGTGACGGCCGCCAAGCTGGCGCATCCGGATCGGCAATGCGTTGCCGTGATTGGCGATGCGGCGTTGAGCTACATGCTGGGTAACTTCGAGGTGCTTACTCGACTCGAGTTAGGCCTAACGATTGTCCACATAAACAATGGTGGCTTCTCGGGCTATGGTCCGGGATTCTGGGGCGAAGGACATGATCCATTCACACACGACGTGCTTGGCCCAGAAGCGATCAACATGACGGCAGCAATCGAACATATCGGCTGGCAAACGGAACGGGTAACCGACCCATCAGAAGTAGCACCAGCTCTAGAACGAGCCTACGCCGCCAACCGCTCGAACAAACCCGCCTACATAGAAATCATAGCCAGCCAATACCCAATCTACGGCGACTGGGCGTAGGTGCCGCTCTCCTTTCCTGAGCGAAGTCATCACAGTCGAAGGATCTGGGGTAGGGACGCGCACGTCCTCGTGAGGAAATGATCGAGCCCGAGGAGACATCGTCAACAAAACCCAACGCCCACGATTTCACCCTCACCTAAATCCTCTCCCCCGAGAGAGGACCTTGCTGACCCCACTCCCGCAATATAGCCACCAACCCCGGATACTTCCCCGCTCGCCCCACCATGAGCGGCGTCTTACCATCCGTATCCGCCTGCTCAGGATCAGCGCCCGCCTCCAACAACAATCGCACCGCATCACCCTGCCCGCTTCGCATGGCAATGTTCAACGAAATACGCCCTGTACCGGTGGGCTTGTTCGGGTCAGCACCGGCGTCCAGCAGCAGTGCTATTACATCCGTAACCTCACGCACCAACGCCCAGTGCAATCCCGTCCAACCCTTGAAGTCGACCTCATCGATATCGTCAGCCTCAGCAAGACGCGCACGAACGTCATCAATCGGCGCACCATTGCACACCAAGTTCGGAAGAGTCGGCTCGGATCGATCAGTTGTCACAGCATCACCTGCGGCTACCCAATCACCGACAGTTTCGTATAGCGACCACCGATCAGCCACTCGGTTACATAGATGTTGCCATCGTTATCGGCGGTAATGCCGTGCGGGCTGTTAAACAGACCCTCAACCAGCCGTGAAGTTCGCTGAGGCACACCGGCGCCGTTCGGCTCGTTCGGCCAGGCGGGCTCTTCGGAAACTGGAGTGTTGTCGCCCAGATATCCAACAAGTTCGTCGTTGGGTCCAACAACAGTCACCCGGGCGTTCAATTCGCCCACCAACAGATTCTCGCCATACGAAGCGAACACGGTAGGTTTATCAAAATAATCGGCGCCGATAGTGCGGATGTAATCTCCCTCCATATCGAACACCTGAACCCGACCATTCGCCCTGTCGGCCACCAGCAACTCGGGCGTTCCGGAACGGGTGTCGATCCACAGAGAATGCGGGCAATCGAAACGACCTGCTCCAGCCGTGCCGTCTATCGATCGCAGGTGAGCCCCGTCTGCGTTGTAGCGGTGCACCAGACTCTTGCCATATCCATCGGCAACCCAGATATCGCCGTTCCCGCCTAACGACTCATCGAATGCGATGACGCTCGTTGCCGAAAATGGCTCGCCCTGAAGTTTCGGCTCTGAGGGCTCATGAAGTTCCATCTCGACCTGACCCGCCATCGAGACTCGCACAACCTTGCTTCGAAGCGGATCTGGCATGTACTCGTAATCGTGGTCGGGATCTCGCTTACGTCCGTTGTCGGCGATCCAGATCGACTGTGTGGTTCCTTGATTGGTCAGGGTCAGTCCATGAGCTTCGATCACCGGTATTTCGAACGACCGAACCAATTCGCCTTCGGTCGTCAGTATCACGACTAGCGACTTAGTCGGGTGGAACGTGACGATCTGCCCGTCGTTTGAAAACGCCATTCCGTGATGCGCCCAGCCAGCTGCAACCGAATCACTCGAAGGCAGTGTTGCCCAATCGCCCATCCACTCGAAATTTAAATCACCAGCCGAAATCTGCATATTTTTTCTCGCTGTTTTACCGGAGTAGCGTTTAACTGATCAAGCAATGCCTTCGCCAACCTCATTGCGAAGCTATTTCTCGTATAAACCTGACCAAACAAGAGTTGGCGAAAGTTTAGACGCGCGATAGCGAGTGAGCAAGATCACATCGCTCAGTTACTCGTTCGGAGTGATCACTAGCTTCACGACTTTGACCACGACTACCGAGTCGCTCCGACAGAAAACGTGCCGATGGCACTTAGTCTTGCTGCCCGCGTCTCGCCCAGTTGGCGTTTTCGAACATGTTCAAGCCCGGGTCGGCAATCACGCCAGCCGATGTGTAGTTCGGCGGGTTCGCTAGAATAAAATCTTCATCAAGCTCAATGCCCCAACCCGGCTTGGTCGGAACCGGGAAGTAGCCATCGACCACCTCTGGATATCCTGACCCCGCCTTCTTCACATGCGGATCGGCAAAGTCGTTGAAGTGTTCAAGAATCTTGGCGTTCCGCAGTGTCAGACACAGGTGTAGTGCGGCCATCGTCGACACGATTCCACCAACGTTGTGCGGTGCAACCATTATCGAATAAACCTCGGCCGTCGAAGCGATTTTCTTCGATTCGAAAATTCCGCCCGACTGCGTGATATCAACCTGCAGGACGTCGACCGTCTGCGATCCCCAAATCTCACGGAACTCAGGCGCACCGTATAACCGCTCACCCGTGGCGATCGGAAGCGACGTGTGCTGGCGGACCGATTTCAGTGCCGGAACATCCCCCGGCCGCACCGGCTCTTCGATCCAACCAATGTTGTACTTCTCGATATGCCGTGCGATTTCTCGTGCCTGCACTGGCGCGAACCGACCGTGCATTTCAATCATGATCTGTGCCCGCGTACCGGCAACTGAAGCCACCGCTTCGATCAAATCCAACGACCGATAGAACTCAGGACGATCAAGCTCCATGTCACCGTTTCCGAACGGATCGAACTTCATCCCCCGATAACCCTTGTCGACGACTTTGCGAGCCGCCTCAGCAAAGCTCTCAGCCGTTCGTTCGACCGTGTACCAGCCATTGGCGTAAGCCGGGATCTTGTCTTTGACCTGGCCACCAAGCAGCTTGTACACCGGCTGCCCGGTCTTCTTACCGATAATATCCCAGAACGCCAGTTCCACTAACGCCAACCCGGTGTACACCACCTCGCCAGGCTTGCCGAAGTCCAACAACGTCATCCGACGGTAAAGCGCCTCGATGTCGAACGGGTCGTGACCAATGAAATGTCGCTGTACATCCTTCAAATACTCGATGACCGTATGGGTCTTGCCGAGCACCCGTGCTTCACCAACACCGATGATTCCCTCGTCGGTTTCGATGATGCAGTAGGTCAGATTTCGCCAGGGCGTGCCCAGCACCAGTGTTCGGAATCCAGTGGTCTTCATGCTTGTCTCGTTACCTGATAGTCAGGTCAAAAAAAACGGTTATAGGAAGCGAACGATTGAGCGCTCGCGATTTTCAACGGCAACATTGTATGAGCAAACACCGCGTGAAGTATCGGCTTGAAGCTTCCAACTGATCGTTGGCTTGCTTTATACGATGTTATGCTGCGCCGATCACTCCCATACCGGCAGAAATGAGTTACGCATGGCCGAGTCGGCAGACGCGGTCCAGCCCGACGCAGATTCACTCCGAGATTCCGATAGTTCTGGTAGTTCTGGAATCAAAACTAAGCTCAGGACCAGTGCTGACGTATTTTCGTCTCCCGGCTTCTCGTGGTTGATCATAGCGAACGGAGCGATGTTCGCCGGCTTCCAGATGAGGAACATGGGTCAGGCGTAGCTAGTACTCGACCTAACCGATTCGGCCTTCATGGTGGGGCTCGTAAACGCCATGCCATCAATGGCGCTGCTGGTGCTATCCCCATTTGGCGGTGTTCTGGCAGATCGTTACAACAAACGAACGGTCGCACTGCGCGGTAGATTATTCGTGATGCTGATCTCATTCGGTGTTGCCGTGCTAGTGAGCACCGGAGAGGCTCTTGTCTGGCACCTGCTGATTACGGGTGTGTTGCTCGGGATAGCATTCGCACTAAGCAACCCCGCCTCGCAAACGATAGTTATGGACGTCGTCGGCAGGAAACGCGTTGTAAGCGCTCTTTCACTGAACAACACCGTCTCGAATCTAGGAACGATGATCGGACCCGCAATCGGCGGTTTGTTGATCGTCAGCTACGGCAACGCAGCCGTGTTTTGGCTGACATTCGGGATCTACTTCTTCGCCTGGGCGGGTTTCTTGGGTGTCCCAGGCAAACAACCAAATGAAACCGCTGCGGATAACGGCTGGGGATCCGCCTTCACTCAGATGGGCGAGGGGCTCCGCTACGCGATGGCTACGTCACGCATCAAGTGGTTGTTGTTCACGTTGACTGGAGCAATTTTCTGGGGCGTCGTGCAACCACTGATACCGGTGTATGCCCGCGACATTCTCGAAGTCGGGCCCGGCGGGTTCGGTGCTCTCGTTGGTGCAACCGGTGCCGGAGCACTCATCGGGGCAATCGTGATTTTCATTCTTGGCGATCTACCTCGTAAAGGGTTGATGGTGATACTTTCCACCATCATCATCGCCTTGAGCTATTCGCTATTCGCCATCTCAGGAATATTTGCGTTGTCACTCGTGACTTTGACCATTTCAGGGCTAGCAACTGCCGTTTGGGTGACCTAAATATTTTCTTTATTGCAACTAATGGTCGATGACGACATGCGCGGACGGGTAATGGGATTGGCGATGTCGGCGGCGATGCTGCTCGGATTCGGATTCATGCTCGGTGGAATTCTCGCCGATGAATTTGGTCCGGCGATCGCCCTTCACTCAGCGGCGGGATTGTGGATCGTGTGGGGCCTGATCGCCTACTGGCGATCCCCCGATCTACGAAGAGCAAATTAGCTGTGGCAGATTCCGCAAATGTTGATCGCCCATTCGTTCTCGCTCGCACTCTGGGTGTTAATCCTGATCAAGGCGAAAGAGGTTCGCCGGTTATAGCGAAACGCGTATCCGTCTCAACTACGATCTGCCGCTACCGTCGAAAACAAACTCGGCGTGACCTTGGGGATTTTCCCGTTTGAAATAGGCGTCCTCGCCCGGCATCCACAGATCTTGCCACTTCGATCGCATCCCCTCACCGTCACGCGCTACGCCGCGTTCCAGCCGTAACTCACGAGCGCATTCAACCCAAACACCAACATGCCAGTACTTGCGCAGATCGGAACGTAAAGCTGTAACACCCTCAACAATGGCAATACCAGTCGGCGGAATTTCGAACCACTCTCCCAGCGAATCGGTTGGCCAGTCGTACCGCTGGTGCTTCGAAGTAATCCCGGCCACAAGCGGAGCCAGAACTCGCTCGGCAAACGTACTCAACACCCAGTTCGAATCATCGTTCCAATCAGCAAAATCATCGATGTGAACCACAGTTGCGTTATCAAGCGAATCAGCCAATCGCTTTGCCAACGTCGACTTACCAGAACCACCCGCTCCGTCGATACCCACCAGTAGCGTTGTATCCGGGTGCTTCAACACAGCCGCACGAACAGCATCGAGGATTATTTCGAACGACGAGTATGTGAGTCGAGATTCTGACATCACCGCTACTCTATGTCCGCAACCGCAGCCATGCCATCAGGACTCTGATAAATTTCTGCCAGCATTTCCTAGAATTCGCCATTGCCAGCACGGAGTTACACATGCCACTTCACTCACAGGTCAAAGCCCTAATGGATCGACGAGAGGCACTCGGCTTCCCTGAACCTCAGTCGGTCGAAGAAATGCGAGAACAAGGCCGAAAGAGCAAAGAGGCCATCCCTTCCGTTCAAGAACCAGTGGGTGAAATCTCAGAACGAACGATTCCAGGACCCGCTGGCGACATTCCAATTCGAATCTACCGCCCGACCGCCGAAGGCCCTCACCCGCTGATCATGCTGTTCCACGGTGGAGGCTGGGTGGTTGGCGATCTGGATTCCGAAGATCCAATGTCTCGAGGTCTTGTGAACCGCGTAAATGCAGTACTAGTTTCCGTCGACTATCGCATGGCCCCTGAAGATGTCTTCCCGGCCGCGCCCGAAGATTGCTACGCAGCCACGGTGTGGGCAGTGGAGCATGGCCAAGAGCTAGAAGTCGATGCAACAAATCTAGCGGTATCTGGAACGTCCGCTGGTGGAAATCTTTCAGCCGCGGTTGCTCAGATGACCCGCGACCGTGGTGGCCCGGTTATCAAGCACCAGGTTCTCTTCTGCCCTGTTATCGACCACAATTACACACGCCCATCATGGACAGCGAATGCTGAGGGATTCGGTCTGACTGCGGTCGGAATGAAGTGGTTCTGGGATCAGTATCTTGAATCCGATGCCGATGGAAAGAACCCGTACGCTTCACCTATTCAGGCGAAAGACCTCACCGGTCTCGCCGACGCCACGATCATCGCTGCGGAATACGATCCGCTGCTTGATGAAGCTGCCGATTACGCAACGGCTCTAAAAGCGGCCGGCAACGATGTTACCTACATCGAGTACCCCGGAATGACGCACGGCTTCAACGGGTCATTTGGCTTGATCGACGCCGCGGTCGAAGCCTGCACAGAAGCTTCCAATCGCATCCTGGCATCGTTTGCCGCTAAGTAAATAAAACGCCTACCGGTTTTCTTCTCGAATGTAGACAACCGGGTGGAACTTCATAAAACCATTGCCGGCTGCAACCATTTCGTTGATCAGGCTGAGTCGTGATTCGGCAAGACGCTATGTCGCGAGCAACTCCATGAGCAGCGCTTCATTCAACGCCTGAAGACCAGGCATGTCGCCCGGGTGGTCAATAGGCTCAAGCCGGTTGTCCGGCGTCAGACAAACTATTCGCTCGACGTAGAAACCGGGCGACACGTCAGGTGCTGGCCTACCCGCGAACAAATAGTCCGCGCACACCTGCGTATCGTTCGTAGCCCCTACGAGGATCCCCATAACGACGATCAACGCCAGTAAGCGTTTCACTACGTCACCCTCGAAATATTCCTACCGTCCATAACAACTACCCCTAGTTTGGTTGAATCGGTACTTACTACCTTCTTCTAAAGCGAGCGCGTGGTAATCGGAGCCCACCTGTAACCATGTAGAGGCAAACCCCAGTAAAAACGTGGGTACTACCGCGTAAGTCGACGTTTGGGACGTACAGGTGAACGGAATTCGTTAATTCATCGGTGCTCACACTGAATTAACGAACCCGCTGTCATGCTGAATTCGTTTCAGCATCTTTCTCCGCCCATTGCAGCTTATTTCCAGCCACCGTCGCTGAGCCCACACCCACTGTCATGCTGAATTCCACAACCCGTTAAAGCAGTAGGGGCAGGAATAAATCCTGCCCCTACTTAGTTACCTACTTATCGTCCCCACCGACTTCAACTATCGACTCAGCGATAACCGTCTGCACGGTAGTAAACGCGCCACTGGCGTTAGAAAACGCGCCGCTGGCGCTAGAAAAAGAGCCACTGGCTCAGTCGTCGGCCAGTACTGCGGTTTCTTCTCGCTGGGCGTCTCGGTACATCCCACCATTTCGGTAGCGTGTCCGCGCTGCCGGGTGGTGACGCAGGAACGGCGGAATCGCCATTGATGCAGGATCTTCGAGTGCCTTGCGGGCAACGTCTTCGGCCTCTTCCTCAATCTCACCAGCAACAGGGAATCCCGTAGCGATGATCGTGAGTTTGACCTCGTTCTCCATCTTCGGATCGGTAACCGTACCGAAGATGATGTTGGCGTCTGGGTGAACTGTCGAAGCGATCACCTCGGACGCACGCTGTACTTCATCAAGTGTTAGATCGGAGCCACCGGTGATGTTGAAGATCACCCCTTTGGCGCCAGCAATTTCTACCTCAAGCAGAGGCGAGTTGATCGCCTGGTTCGCAGCGTCAACCGCACGGTTATCGCCTGAACCCTTACCGATAGCCATCCATGCCGCACCTGCGTTGTCCATCACTGCACGAACGTCGGCAAAGTCGAGGTTGATCTCGCCGGGAACTAGAATCAATTCAGCGATCGATCGAATGCCCTGGCTCAACACATCATCGGCGAGCTTGAACGCACGATCCATGGTGAGCTGCTCGTCAGATATTGCAAGAAGTCGGTCGTTCGGAATAACGATAAGTGTGTCGACTTTTGCTCGAAGCATCTCAATGCCTTCGAGTGCCTTTTTCTTGCGTACAGCGCCTTCAAATGCGAACGGCTTGGTCACAACACCAACCGTCAGTGCGCCCAATTCCTGAGCAACCTCGGCTACTACAGGTGCGCCACCGGTACCAGTTCCGCCACCCATTCCGGCTGCAACGAATACAAGATCGGCACCTTTAAGTACTTCCCTAATTTCGTCACGGTCTTCCTCGTGGCACTGTCGACCCTTGGCTGGGTCACCGCCAACGCCAAGTCCACGAGCAACCTGGTCTCCAACTCGAAGTCGAACTGGAACCGAAGAAGCGCCTAGCGCCTGTGAATCGGTGTTTACAGATATGTACTCAACTTCAGGTACCCGTTCTCGGTACATGCGGTTGACAGCGTTCTGGCCGCCACCACCAACACCAACAACTTTGATGTTCGCAGTGCCAATTGAACCTTCTGGAAGGATTGTGTTGTGGTCAAGCATTTCGGTCATTCTCCCCGACGTTTCAGGCGGGCTTTGATGGCTATTGAAGCCTCGTAGCGTTATTTATCTGGTCGCTACTGCCATCGTTATTGCGGCAGATGTTTGGACTCTACCTGTAACGGTGTTGGGAATTCCTAGTAGTTTTTGTGCGCGATTCGGCGTGTTTCCCAAAAGCGACTCGCATCTGATGATTTCGATTGCGCCTGCATTGGTGTGGTACTAGACTGGGAATGTTTTCCCACGCATGTTTTTCGAAGCTGCCACAATTGGCCGCAGCTTCCAAAAAACTCCACAGTAATCTCAGGAGACTAATTGTATGAACGGCTACCAGGCGATCGCGAAAATCTTGAAACAAGAGGGTGTCGAGTGGATGGCCTGCTTCCCCGCAAACCCGCTCATCGAAGCAGTCGCATTAGAAGGCATTAAGGCATTCGTGTTCCGGCAGGAACGTGGCGGAATCATGGCAGCCGACGGCTTCTCACGCATGATGGCCTCGCAGGGCAAGTACGGCGTGTTCGCCTGCCAGGGTGGACCCGGAATCGAAAACGCATTTGGCGGAATCGCACAGGCCTCATCAGAAGGCGTACCGATCCTGTTCCTACCCGACGGCCCCGGCAACAATGTCACAGCCACTTCACCGAACTTCTCGGGCCCAGACAACTTCCGATTCATCACGAAGTGGGCACAGTCGGTAACATCAGCCGAGCGAATTCCTGGGCTCATGCGACACGCCATCTCAACAATGAAGAACGGCCGCCCCGGACCAGTGATGCTCGAAATGCAGCGCGATGTTATGAGAGACGAAGTGTCGAGTCTCGACGACTTCGGACCATCGAAACGATACGTTGCTGCTCCTGACAAGTCCGACCTCCGCGCTGCCGTCAAATTGCTCCTGGCTGCGAAGAAGCCGGTCTTCTACGCGGGTCAAGGAGTTCTATACGCAGATGCAGCAGCCAAACTAACCGAGCTTGCTGAACTCACACAAATTCCCGTAATTACATCGATGCCGGGCAAATCGGCCATCGACGAACGACACCCTCTCTCGCTTGGCGCCGCCAATAAGACTGCTCCTAAGGGCGTCTGGGAATGGCTGAAGTCGAGCGACCTACTGTTCGCTATCGGATCCAGCCTTACCAAGACCAGCTTCGGAATCAACATTCCAGCTGAAAAGACGCTGATTCACTCGACAGTCAACTACGACGATATCGACAAGGAATACACCACCGAAATCGGCTTGATTGGCGATGCTAAGAAAACCATCTGCATGCTAATCGATGAGATCAAGGCCGTGATCGGCGAAGAAGGCCGCAAGTCCGACACTGCAAATCGTGAAGCTGTCGCTGAAGTGAAGAAAGAGTGGCAGGCCGATTGGTCGGCAATGCTCAATTCAACGATGGACCCGATCAACCCGTACCGCCTCGTAAACGAAATCAACAAAGCGGTCGACCACGAAAACACGATCGTTACTCACGATGCTGGACACCCACGTGACCAGATCATGCCCTTCTACACAGCGACGGTTCCGCACAGCTACGTTGGCTGGGGCAAGAGCACCCACCTTGGCTACGGTATTCCGCTGATGATCGGTTCCAAGATCGCCAACCCGGACAAGATGTGCATGAACTTCATGGGCGACGCTGCGTTCGGGATGTCGGGTCTGGATCTTGAGACAGCAAACCGCATCGGCGCGCCGATTACTACGGTTGTGCTGAACAACGGAACCATGGGCGGGTACGACAAGGCTCAGCCTACTGCGATGGAACTGTACGACGCAGGAAACATGTACGGCGACTACGCCGGAATTTCTGAAGATCTCGGGGGAGTTGGTATCAAAATCACCGACCCGAGCGAAATTGGTCCAGCACTTACTCGTGCGCGCCAGATCAACTTCGATGAAGGCAAAAGCGTTCTGCTGGACGTAAAGACGCAGCAGGAAATGAAATTCTCGGTCTACAGCGACTAGGTTCGAGCTAGGCAACCGAATCCTGAAATCTAGGGGCGATGCGCATTTGGCGTTATCGCCCCTTTTCATTGAAGATTTCGCTGGCTGTGTATATAAAGTGACTGAATCGTGTGAACCTCACACTTTTCGTACGGCGCGATTGCACATCTGAATGCAAAGACAGGGGCTACGCATGGCGGACAATCCGACTCCTTCTGAGGAAACCCAAGAAACTGCGACGAACGATGTCGTAGCGGAAGTTGAAACAAGTTTGGGCACGACCCAGAACGTGGCAGGATTGCTTACCTACATTCTTGGCTGGGTAACTGGAATCGTGTTCCTACTTATTGAAAAAGACAACAGCTTTGTTCGCTTCCACGCAATGCAATCGATAGTCATTTTCGTTCCACTAACTATCGCTTCGTTCGTAGTCGGTTTCCTACCATTCGTTGGCGGATTGCTCGGGGTAATTGTTCAGCTGGCGACTCTGATTATCTGGTTGTTCATGATGTACCAGGCATTTCAAGGCAAACGCTACAAGTTCCCTTATGCTGGCGACTACGCCGAAACCCAACTTAAGAACATGGGCACCAAGTAAATCGGTAGTAATTTGCGGCTTCTACTAGTAAGAAGTCTGTAAGTCTTTATGCAGGCCACATCAACGAGTTCACAGCGATTTCGCAATCGATATTTCATCGCGGTTATCGCTATTTTTTCGATTGTCGTTATTGCTTGTGGCTCAAGCGAACCTCCTGCGTCTATCGAACGAGTAGTGGACGATTCACGAATATTCCACATCGATCACCTTCGCACGGCCGGAATGAAAGCCTCCAAGCACTACGACGTGGCTGATCTGCCCGGAGCTGTCGATGCCTGGTATGGATTCGTTCAATCAGGGCCGGGGCCAATGGACATCGAAGTGCGCTTCTACTCCAGTCACGCCGATGCCGTGGCACTCGGCACTCAGCTTGCGGAAGAAGTTTCAGGCGATGATGCGCTTATCGAAGAAGATGAGGTCACCTGGTCCGTCGGCTACAAGGACCGCCAGCGAATGCGAAGCGGTGGAACTGCCGATCTCGCAGCATGGAGTGGCAAACGAGGTCCTAACAACGCCGATTTCGTGATCTACGGAAACATGGTTCTACTCTGCCAGGGCGATGAACCCCTGGATTCGATCAAGCTTTGCCACGAGCTGATTTCAGCACTCACCGCTGGCGATGAAGATTCGGGCGCGTAGAGCAGTACTGAACCCTTCTGCAATCCACTGCATCTGAGCTAGTAGGTCGGGCTGGACGGAGCCTTGATTGAAGAATGATTTCAGATTCAAGCAGAGGGCTGAATAATGACCACAGAACCACAACACTACGATGAAGTGCTACCGAATCCCGGATTCGAAATCACGCCGGGTACAACGGCCGTCGTAATTACCGATCCTCAGATCGATTTTCTTTCACCAGACGGGGTCACCTGGGGCATCGTTGGGCCGAGTGTCGAAAAGAACAACACAGTTGCCAATCTCAAGAAGCTACTCGAAGCAGCCCACGCTTCAAGCACGCCGGTGTTCGTTTCACCCCACTATTACTACCCAACCGATCACGGCTGGAAATTCGCAGGCGCAGTCGAAACGATGATGCACGCCATCAATATGTTCGATCGAGCCGGGGCACTGACAGTTCATGGATTCGACGGGTCTGGCGCCAATTGGGAGCCGAGCCTAAAGCCACTCATCGAACATGACGGTGTTGTAATAGCGAGTCCGCACAAGGTCTACAGCCCGAAGACAAATGACCTTTCACTTCAACTTCGAAAACGTGGCATCAACAAGATCATCCTCGCCGGAATGTCGGCGAATCTATGCGTTGAAGCTCACATGCGAGACCTCATAGAAGATGGTTTCGAAGTGGCTATCGCAAAGGACGCCACGGCCGGCGCACTACTACCCAAGGGCGATGCATACGAGGCAGCGCTGCTGAACTTCAGGATGATCGCAAGCTCGGTACAAACCACCGACGAGTTGGCAGCCCAGCTTCAGGCTTAGGCAAGCGCAACTAATCCCCTAACTAGGCAGCGCATCCAGCGCACGGTTCGCTAGTGCGCTGGGGCCTGCGTAACGGGTGTCGGCTACGACGTTGAAGGCGTCGGCAAGCTGCGATAACGATTTGCCCGGCCCGGGTGAAACTCGGTATCGAAACTTCTCGACACGCTTAGAAATCCGCAACGCAAGCGGCCCCGATTTGGCGCGCTGAGCAGCATTCTTAGCCGAAGCGCCCATCTCCACAATGCCAACCATTGTTCGGAAGTCGCACTCGGTTCCGCCCTTGATATAGCAGAGCAACGTCTTCGATATATTCGATGAGGCCTCTATGTATAGTGGCTCGTCATCCTCAAACACGCACACCAATCCCGGCTTGTCACCGAGCATCCATGTGCCCTCTTCGGTAAGCGCGGCCCCCTCGCCATCGACAAGGTCGGTGAAGAGTGCTTCCCATTTTCCAAGGTGTGTAGGTGTGAACGTAGGCATCGAAACTCCCGAGTGGCTCCTAGCAGCATTCTAATAGTGAATAGACCCGTACGGGGAATTAAAGCACCGCAACGCTCAAAAATCGCCCACCGTCATGCTCAACAACGGCCCACTGTCATGCTGAATTTATTTCAGTATCTTTCTCCCCTCCTCTGCAGCGAAAATCACAGCTGCACACGACCAGCTACGGGCAACCGAGGTCCTGAACCGAGGCCAGTATGACGGGAATAGCGAGCAAACAAATCATTTTGAGCAACAAACTTAATATCCTGTTAACACATGAAACAAAGTACATGTATTGATATTCATGTATCAATTTACATGTAACTCGTTTCACTGAATTATCAACATGACCGAACAACAGACCACATGGACGTTTCTCACGAATCACTCCCATGTTCTCTATGTGATCTCGAAGACGTCCGACATTAGAGTGCGCGAAATATCGTCGCTCGTCGGAATAACCGAGAGAGCGGTTCTGAGGATTATTCAAGAGTTGGCGGACGCGGCATTTGTTGTCATCGAAAAAGTCGGAAGAGAAAACCGATACTCGGTTACGTCCGATGTTCCGTTGCGACACCAACTTGAGCAACACCGCACAGTAAGCGAATTATTAGAAATGCTTGCCGAGGATGAAGATGATGATTCTCCGCAGGATTAACACTCGTCGTGTGATCGAAACGAATCCGACATATTTGATAGTTACGCTGGTTACTAGTCAGATCGAATCACACAACGCAGGAACTATTTAGATGCTATTTATGGTTGAGCTAAAGCACAGTCCGGAAACCTGCATTGCCGCCAGAGATGGGGCGTCTGCCGAGCTAGATGCGATACGAATGCGTGAGTTGATAGAGATAGCAGCGAAGCACGGAGCAACTGTGATCGATGGCTGGTCGTTCCCCATCGGACACCAGCTCTGGTACGTGGTCGATGCTCCGGAATCCCACGCTGTTGCAAACATATTTTTCGATTCCCGTGCGTTCCGTTGGAACACGGTGACCATCAACCCTGTCATGAACCACGATTCATTTATCAGGCACGTACTGAATCCGATCGCAGATGGCGAAGAATCAGACGAATCATCAAGCAACGAGATTACAGCCCTGTCTGGTAAATAGTCGATACTCGGTAGAGTTCATCCGCATGACCGGCCTGCGAAACCGACGTTCACAGAACTCATTTCAGCAAAAGAAAAAGGGCCCCTAGGGGCCCTTAGAACATTAGCGGACACCACGGCGCTTTTACCGTGGCGAACATCGCATCTGCCTTAGAGATCGATCCGTCTGTGTTTTCTACTGCCCGACCCGCCCGTGCCAGATCGCCAAGCTTCGCACCACCTAAATAAATCGTGGACAGCGAAGCAGTCGGAAGCGTGATGTCCGCGGACTTCGTAGTTGGCACACACCGAGCGCCATCAGGTCCACCGGTTAGCTCAAACCGTCCGCCCCATTCGGGAATGAACGAATCCTCGACCTCGAATACCATGCTGCCCTCAGCCAAATAAGTTCGAGTCGAAAGCGCCTCGGCAACATCCAACATCCGATACCAAACACCGTCGTAAGGCTTACGTTCCAGCTGACGCTGATCGGCAAGCATCCACGGCAGGCTATCGTCTACCGGCGAACGCCAATTGCTCACTGAGTCGTAAAGATCAACATTCAGTAGATGATTCCAAAGTGCCGCATGCGAAGCAGGATTGCTGTGAATCACGATGTCGGCGTTTACCAAACCATGCGTTTGTTCGCCAAATACGTGGAGTTCTTTCAACTTGTAAATTGCGAACCCGAGCGCCTGACCGTCCTCTTCGTAAACGATCATCCACGGCTTACTCCAACCGTCACCGGCGCCGCTCTGCATAAACATTCGATCCCAGCTACGGTCACAGCGACGCGGGATTCCAACGTGAGCGTTCACTGCTGCTTCCCAGGCCTCTGGAAAAACTTTGGGCGCCTGATCGCTGTCGACGAATCGAATCTTGCCCGGCACTTCCGGCATGTTATTGATGGCTGCTTTTCGGGTGTCGATCAAAATATTCTCGTGCTGTATCGACATCCCATATCCGAAGCGACCATAAATAACGCTTTCAGAAGCCCACAAAGAAGCAACTGGTTGCCCCTTATCCCGCTCCTGCTTCAGCAACCGCTTCATCATGTTAGTGAGCACGCCCTGTCGACGATGCGTCGTTGCAACCGTCACAGCAGTTACGCCAGCGTTCTTGATGATCGCACCGCCTGGAACAGCGCTTTCGAAAGCTATCGCCCCAGACGTGCCAACGACCTCGCCGTCATCAAACGCCCCCAACGACATTTCTGGGGTGAACATTTTTAAATCAAGCTGATATAGGTCGTGATCTGGCTCGTAGTGACCACCAAATCCTCGCTCAATCGCTGTGCCAAACGCACGATGCTCAGCTGGAGTGAATTGTCGGTATTCGATGGTCATGAGAGGTGTTCGCTGAGGTTCCTGATACTTAGAAGTAGTGCGCACACCACGGTGCTGAATCGGTCGAAAACATGCCATGAAGCTTGGCTAGCGATCCGGTTGTAACCGCATCGATCCGGCCCGCCTCAACAAGCGGACCCGGTGCCACTCCGCCCAGATAAATCGCACTCAAATCAGCCGGAGTCATGATGACATCGGGCTTATCGGTGGTCTTCTTTACCGAGGCCTTCGAATCGTCAATCTCCAAAACGTAGGTTCCAGCAACAGCGGGCTGCGATTCGGAAACCAGTCCAATCTTCAAACGGCCGTCAGCGTTGTACGTTCTCGCCTCAAGCGCCTTAGGAATGTCCAGTAAACGAATCCACAGCGAGTCGTGCGACTTTCGAATCAGCCGGCGAGGATCAGAAAGCATCCACCACAGCGGGTCATCATATGGTCGATTTTCCGCGGTGATTTTGCCCACCAAATCAAAATTCAAGATGAATCGCCACATCGTTGCGTGCGCAGTATCGGTAACAGAAACCTGCTCGACAATCTCAAGCGTTCCCATGTCCGAATCGCCTATTCGACGCATCCGGTAGGCCACATACCCCGTCTGCTCGCCGTCCTCTTCACATATTGCGAAGAACAGCGGACTCGCTCCGCCACGAACCCGTTCTTCGTCGAACAGTTCGTAGCGCCAACGACCCGCATTTCGATCAACCGATCCTGCGGTGGCAAGGCGCATTTGTTCGTATATTCCGGGCAGCATGGCAGCAGCTTCGTCAGCATCAATGAAATAAACGTGGGCGTCCGATTCGTCATCTGGCGAAATCGGAGAGTGCGTGAAAGCACCGAAACTGGGATCGATTTCCCAATCGTATGAATTGATCGCCATGCCGTAATCGAACCGACCATACAGGTGCGCCTGCGAGGCCCAGAGTCCGCTAATGATGTCGCCACGCTCACGCGCCGCATCGTGGATCTGAGCCATCATGCTCGAGAACGCACCCTGCCGTCGGTGTGTCACCGACGCAGTCATGTACGCAACACCAGCCATAGGAACGCCAGCTCCACCCGGCACGGTCAGCGAATACGAATCTGCCCCACCGGTGCCAACGATTCGCTGGGAACCCGTGTCGACAGCGGCAACCAATCGATCGAGCTCAGCTCGGTCGTTTCGCAGGCGTGCAATATCATCGGGATGAACCTGTTGTCCAAACCCGTGCCGAACAGCTTTACGCCATTCGGTGAAATTGTCGTCTGTTACTGGTCGTAGTTCGATAGTCATTGGAATTGCAAAATCGGGCGGTTAGCCAGCCCGACAACGTATCCTACGTGGCGCACCACCGCCGAGCCACTACTATTCAGTTCGGTTCGATAACAAGAAAAAGGTACCTCGCACAATGGCAGCACTGCTCGAAGACAAGATCGTGTTGGTAACAGGCGCAAGCTCTGGGATCGGCCGTGAAACTGCGATAGTCATGGCCGGGCACGGTGCGAAGCTCGTTGTCGCCGCAAGGCGTGAAGCGGATCTGGCAGAAACTGTAGACCTCATAGAATCTGAGGGTGGCACAGCTTCATACGCAGTCACCGACGTCTCGGACGCAGCACAGGTCGAACGAGCAGTTCAGCACGCGGTCTCTACTTTTGGCGGGCTTAACGCAGCGTTTAACAACGCCGGTATTCTCGAACCTAACACTCGCCTTCACGAAGTAGACGAAGACGATTTCGACAGCATTATTAACGTCAATCTCAAGGGCACGTTCCTGAGCATGAAGTACGAAATCGCTCACATGATCGAAAACAGCGGAGGAGCGATCGTCAACGATTCTTCCTTCATGGGACTTCGAGGCGGCACGGGTCGTCAGGCTGCCTACACAGCGAGCAAACATGGCGTCATCGGCCTCACGAAGGCAGCGTCCAGAGACTACGCCCGGCAAGGCATTCGAGTGAACGCAGTCTGCCCAGGGGTGATCGATACGACGATGATGCACGGACTCGACCGAGAGGGCGATCCCGCAACTCGCGCCAAGATGGAAGCATGGGTTCCAATGAACCGCTACGGCAATCCGAGCGAAGTCGGGCAGGTCGTTGCGTTCTTATGCTCCGACGCCGCCAGCTACGTCACCGGCCAGGCAATCCCAGTAGACGGCGGCGTGACCAGTTAGCCTGACAATTCACTCGTCAGAGCCAAGCATGTTCAACTGCAGTTCTAGCGTCGAATATCAGCTCCCTGCTGTTCGGATTTAGATCTCCAAACGATCGCAAGTGCCAGCGCAACGAACCAGCCAATCCCGACGGCCGATCCAAGCAGTATGTTCACCAAAATTATCACGGGCTTGTTTCGACTGTGTAAGACGAAAGCCAAGATAGTCGGAAGAAAATACAGAATCAGAAAGACTAACGGCCATACACCGTTATGGAACACCTGTACCCCCTGAGTCTGTGATCAGACCTGCATTAGACGAATTGAACCGAGGCAGCGTACACGAGTTACTCTGACCGATGTAGACCGCAATTCCAAACCTACCTCGTCCACTGCGCCTTGTATGGCTGTGGCTTCACGTCGTTTGGCTCAGGGTCTTTTACCGTGCCTTCACGCCACGACTCAACCGGAATCCAGTCGAGCAACTTCTCGGCTTTGCTCACCGAAAGCGGACTCTTGAACCCAGGCAACGGCTCTCGAATTTCCACGCCGGGGTGAACTTCCTCGATAGCGTCCATAGTCGGAATCTCAAGCACCGTATCTGTGGCGTTAATGAAAAATGCCTCGTGACCACCGAACTCTTTTTCGATCGTAAGTCGGCAAGCCCTAGCGGCGTCGTGTCGACCCACCCAGCTCCAGAATCCACCGGCTGCGCGTCCACCTACAGAGGTCTTATCGCCCGATTCAAGGTGTGACTTTGCGTGGGCAGGATCCCACAACGCGTGGAACCGCATGTTGGCGATCTGAACCTTGCCAGGGCGGCGTCGAACGAACGCATCACCCATCTGTTCACCAAGCCATTTCGACTGTGAATAGGCGTCTTCAACACGAGTCGGGTGATTCTCGTCGACCGGGTAGTACTCAGGTGTGTAGACCTTCTGTCCCCAGCCAGCACCAACGGCGTTGACCGACGAAGCCATACAAATTCGCTCAATGCCATGAATTTCAGCAGCTTCGAGAACGTTCCAGTTCGACAACATGTTGATGCGGAACAGCTTGTGTTCGGGATCTTTGTTCGGAGCAGGAATCGCCGCCATGTGAATGACAGCGTCGGCACCGGTGAGTGCGTTCAACACTTCGCCGAAATTAGTTACATCGATGTCCCACCACTGAGCTGCCTGAGAAGGCGATCCTTCGCGTGGAGGCACAGAATCGACGTTGTAAACGTCGTACCCGTGGGCAGCCATCTCGGCGATGATGTACCCGCCCGCTCTGCCCGATCCGCCTGTAACTACTACCTTTTCAGCCATTCGTTTCTCCGTGTGGTTCAGTGCGCTGAACATGCGCACCACTGATAATTTATGCCCTCCAGTATGAACCGGGAACGCTAACGAATGTGCCATATCAGGGCTTATTTATTTGTCGGGCATGCCTGACCACAACGCCACCCCAAACCGGTACCATCTCAAACCATGACATCACTTGCAGGAAAAACCGCACTCGTTACCGGAGCCTCAAAGGGCATCGGCAAAGCAATCGCACTCGCATTCGGCGCAGCCGGAGCAAACGTCGTGGCAACCGCCCGAACGGCATCAGAAATCGACGACGTAACCAACGCTGTTGAAGCGTCAGGAAGTAAAGCACTCGGCGTTATCGCCGACCTCGGAGTCGAATCCGATATCGCAAACCTCGCAAACGCAGCTGAAAAAGAGTTCGGTGGCGTCGATATCCTGGTCAACAACGCAGCCATCATCCATCCACGTATTCCTATCACCGAACTCGATCCCCAGCTCTGGCGCGATGTGCTCAACGTCAACCTCACCGGAGCCTTCCTGATCACCCAGAAACTTCTGCCCGGAATGATCGAACGCCGCCATGGCAAGATCATCAACATCTCATCGATAGGCGGTCGTAAAGGCGGCGCAGGTCGGGGTGCTTACAGAGTGACGAAATCAGGACTTATCAGCCTCACCGAAACATTGGCCGCCGAACTCTACGAACACGGAATCAACGTCAACGCCATCTGCCCCGGCGGAACCGATACAGAAGGCTACCGAGACGCATTCAATACGACTGGTCGTTCGGAAAACCCTAAGTTAATGGACCCAAACGAAATAGCCGAAGTCGCCCTATTCCTGGCATCCGACGCAAGCTCGGCAATTACAGGCACAGCAATCGATTCCTTCGGCGGCTCGAACCCGTTGTTCGGCTAGGTCTTGCGCGCCAACATTCGAGTCAATACTTTCACTAATTCGTCGCGTGACGAGTAATATTCGCTGCACCGATCACATCAGCGCCAGCAACGCCCGCCCGCCCAGCCTTAGAAAGTTCAGATTCCCCAAAATGGTCCTCGAGAAGCTCAAACATATTCCAGACCCCACCTACGTTCAGATCGGACCTCTCACCGAGTTCATATCGGCCCTGTTCACAGCCGCTGGAATGCCAGAAAACGAAGCACGACTTTGTGCCGAAGTGCTAGTCGATGCCGACATGAACGGAATCGACACTCATGGCGTTTGCTACAACCTTGACCTGCATTATCTGACCGGCCTGCTGAACGGCTACATCAACCCAACTCCTAACGTTCAGGTGACCTACGAAACAGCCGGCACCGCCGTCATCGATGCTGGCAAAGGCATGGCGATGATCGCCAGTGTGAAGGCAATGGAGCTGGCTATCGAAAAGGCGAAGACCACGGGCATGGCTTCGGTTGCAGTGAAGAATTCTTCGCACTACGGTGCGGCCGGGTACTACGCCCGACTCGCCCTAAAGCACGACATGATTGGCTACACGATGTCTTCTGGCGGTGGACGTGTGATCATCCCGATGAACGCTCGATATCCGTGGATGGGCACGAACCCGATGGCGTTCGCCGCACCCGCTGGCGAAGAGCCGCCGTTCGTGATCGATATGGCTTCTTCAATGACCTCGTACGGCAAGGTTTCGATCGCTCAGGCGTTCGGTGTCGATATCCCTGAAGGCTGGGCGCAGGACGCCAACGGCGAGCCCATTACCGATATTTCCAAACGAAGCGAAGCAATCGGGCAGCCACCATTGGGTGGCGACTACGACCACGGTGCGCACAAGGGCACCGGAATCGGCGTTATGGCCGATGTGCTTGGTGGCATTCTTCCGGGCGAACGGTTGTCGGGAATGATGATGGACAACCCGAAGGGCGGACGATTCTGCCACTACTTCCAGGCGACTCGAATCGATGGGTTCAGGCCCGCCGACGAGTTCAAATCCGACATGGACGACATGCTCCGGGCGTTCCGTGCACAAGAACCGGCACCCAACGCTGCGGGCGATGTCCTCTACCCCGGCTACCCCGACGCAAACTACGTTGCAAAGCGCACCGAAACCGGAGTCCCGCTCCCACGCCACACAGTCAACTACTTCAAGAAAATGGCCGACACCCTAAACGTAGAATTTACGATTTAGGGGTCTATTTTCTGACTCATTGCGACAACACAAAAAGGTCGACATCATCCTTTCCCGAGCGAAGTCATCGGAGCCGAGGGATCTGGTGCGGGGACGCGCATGGTTGTGCGGAGGGCGATCGAATCGTCCGCAGGACGGGCTGCCACTGTGCCTAACCTAACCGCAGCCCAAATCAAAAAGCTCCTCGCCTTTCGAGGTTACGGAAACCCGAACGGCCGCTTCTGGTTCGTCGGCATGGAAGAAGGCGGCACTAGCGACGTCACCAGCCTTCAAATAAGAGCCGACAATTTCGGATCGTTAGCTGATTTAGCGGAATCTCACTCCCACTTCCCGACACACGATATGTCGAAACTGACAACATCGACCTGGGGCCTGATGTCATCGATAGTCGGCAGAATCAGTGAAGACTCTGACTGGTGGAGTACCGAATACCGGCGCAACTATCAGTCCCGACGACTGGCCGTACGGCGAGCTTTTTGAATCACCAAATGCGTACCGAAAAACAGTCCTGCCGAATCGCCTGAAGCAACTCAGTTCTGACTACTCTAACGCCTCGCCAAAACCCGAATTCGTCTTCTGCTACGGCAAATCATTTTGGCCTGAACACCGCGACGGCTTCGATTTCATCAACTTTCAGCCAGCACTAAATGGCGCTATCGAATTGGGTCGCAACGAACAATCGGTATTCATCCTGACCAAATTCTTCGACTATGGCCGAATGGGGTTTTCGAAAGATTTCGTGGATGAGTTGTGCACCTTGATTACGTAAAATCCGGCCAGCGATAGATGCTGAAAATGAATTCAGCATGACAGTTTGAGCGATTCCGAGAGGCGACTCTGTCGGCCCACCGGTTAGCCGATCTCCGTCGCAAAAAAAAAGAACAGCCCCCGGTTTTGCCGGGGGCTGTTCACGTGAACTAGTCACGCCGCGAGGCGGACTATAAGCCGAGTCCTGTACCAGCCCCGCTCTAAAGCGAAACCGGCGACGGCCATCCATCTAGGCCTGCAGTTACCCGCAGGCTCAAGCAACCAACCCGGAAGCTACCCGAATCCGGTTACAGCTTCCCTATTTGGTCTTGCACCGAGTGAGGTTTACCTTGCCCCGCATGTCGCCATCCGGGCGGTGCGCTCTTACCGCACCTTTTCATCCTTACCCCAACACGATTGCTCGCATCGGGGCGGTTTATTTTCTGTTGCACTTTCTGTCGGGTCGCCCCGCCCTGCCGTTAGCAGGCACTCTGATCCATGAGGTGCTCGGACTTTCCTCCCCCACGCCCTAAAGCGCAGCGGCGACCGCCCGTCCTCCTCGCGACAAAGTAAGGGTATCGGGTTCTCGTCCAATCGGGTGACACGCTGTCGCACTGTCATTCAGAAAAACAGCGCACTCTCCTTTTGAAAAGCGCCGCTCTGTCATCCTGAATTTATTTCAGGATATTTCTCACCCCTTTGCAGCGCAGTGCAGCTCCAGAGCTGGCTCCATGTCTCGGCAGGATTCCGTTGGTGCAATCGTGAATCCGACTGTCATCGGACCGCTGCAGGGGTTAGGTAGATACTGAAATAAATTCAGCATGACAGTGTGGACGCTCTATCCGCCGTGCCTGAGCTATATGAGCCGGAGGCACTCCAGCCCAGGTTATCCCTGCGCAGCCAACCACGGCATTACCACCGCCAGCAACTTCTCAGGCTCATCGCGATTGATGTTGTGCCCCGCGCCTTCGATCTTGGTGGTCGAAAAACCATCACGATCAGGGAGCATCGCAGCCAGATAGTCATCCGGTAATATCCCGCCAGCGGTCGGATCCGCCTGCACCAGAAACACCGGGCAACCGATCTTCGCGAGAGCGTCGACAGGCTCACCGCCGTGTTTGTACTCACCGCTTGCCGTTATACGCAACAGGTCGATATCCATCTGCGCCAAACAATCGGCCTTCCACGCCGCAACCCACTCAGGCTGGTTCGGGTTTGTGGCCTTCTGTCGCACAATCATTTCCTCGGTGGTGAGGCCTTCTTCGACCAATTCGAGATTCACCTGAAACTGACTTCTTGACGGAGTCTTGCTGTTTGAAGCGGGGCGCACCCGACCAAACATCGCAGGATCTTCCAGAACCAAAGCAATCAGCTGCTCCGGCGCATCACCAGCCATAGAAACTGCATTCGCACCACCCATCGAATGCCCCCACACAAGCGTCGGTTCCTTGCAAACATTTTCGAGAACGAACCGGATATCTAGACCGTGATCGGGAGTCAGATAATGCCCCGGCGTGTGCCCTGAAAAGCCGTGCCCGCGCTGATCCATCGTAATAACCCGATAGTCCTTCGTCAGCGTATCTAGTACCTCCCTGAATCCATCTCGCCTACTCGTCACACCGTGCAAAAGCAGCAGCGTAGGCCCGTTATCAGGCCCCACCGAATAAGCAATCTCAACGTCACCAGTATTAATCGTATGGTCGGCAAATCCGTTCAAAAGCGGCGGCATTTTATCCAAATTCCTTCAATGCTCGGTAATCACTATCAAGTACGTCGCCACTCTACCCTCCCCATTGCGCCAAATCATCGAATACGAATCCGACAGGGAATTTGTTTCCGCCTTGTCGAAATTGGCACACGATATCGGTGTAGAAATCATCGCCGAATTCGTTCAAAACGAGGAAACAATGGAGTTCTTGGCCGAATGCGCAATCGAGTACGGCCAGCGCTACTATCTGGGCGAACCCGAACCGATTCCAGACTAGCCGGAGCCCTTGGGTCAATCCAGTTATACGCCTCTGCTAACCTGACCTCGCATCATCATGACTGCGCAAGCCCTCAGGAGTTCAACATGCACTTTCGGATCGAATGTAGCTGGCCGTTTGGACGAAACAAAAACAAGAACCGCGAACTCGCCGAACAACATTTTGATCAGGCAGAACCGTTCATTACGATTCACGACCACCAAAAAGCCATTGACCACCTCTCGGCAGGAATAGAACTAGACCAGCGCTCCGGATTGGCCCACCTCTATCGCGGCAACGCTTATCTAGCCCTCGGTGATAGGGATCGAGCACTCGAAGACTACACAATGCTCGTCAAGCTCGAACCAGCCGTTGAGTACGTCGAAGTCGCACGCAAAATGGACCCTGCCGACCGAGACGAAGTTGAACAGGCAATTGTCGAATACTCGAACAATAGCGATCTTTAAAAGAAATACGTACTCGCATTCTTTCAGGCAGGCACTTCGGATCTTCGTGGAGATGAGAATGAGGTAGCGGTCGAAAAGTTTGATAGAGCGATCGACTTAGATTCGCAGCTATTCCTGCTCTTCCACTATCGCAGCATCTCTTACGGTCAAATCGGTGATTTCAAAAAGTCCCTCCGTGACATCGATCAAGCTAAATCCGAATTTCGTTCAGAGCCATTTCGCTCGAGCATTGGCACTCGATGAGTTGCAGGAGTTTGAATCTGCGATCGAAAGCTGGGACGAGCTAGTCCGGCTGCAACCGGAAGAAACTGGAGTCTACGTCTACAGAGGCAACTCGTATCAAAATCTCGGACAACTCGAGCAAGCAGTAGAAAATTACGAGCAGGCAATTCGTGTCGACCCAGAAAACCCCGTCGCTATCCACAATCTCGGTACTGCCTACGCGAGTCTGGACGAACACCAAAAAGCGGTTGAAATTTTCGACAAATCACTGGAACTAAATCCAGAACTTCCTATGGGCTATGCATCCCGTGGTCAGTCGCTAACGGCGATGGGCGCACATTAGCTAGCCATCGATAGCTTCGATCAGGCCATCAAACTAGAACCGAAATTCGCCGAAGCGTACTTCCACAAAGGGGTTGCCCAGCGCACCTTTGGCAAGCTCGATGACGCCGTAAAGAGCTTCGACGCCGCCATCCGCCTTAATCCAGAACCAGCAGAATCATATTTCAGTCGCGGCGAGGCTCGACTAACTCTTGGACAGACGGATAAGGCAATGAAGGACTTTGAGGAAGCTGTCCGAATAGCCCCCGAAGAAGCGATTACCCACTACTGGATAGGGGTATTTCATCATCACATGGAAAGGTACGATCAAGCCATCGAGTGCTACAACGAATCAATCAGGCTCGATCCAGATAGGCCCGAACCGTACAACAACCGAGCTACTTCAAAAGCTTTTTTCGGGGATTTCTATCCGGCACTCGATGATGTCGATCACGCACTGAATATAAAACCCGTATTCGACGAAGCTTACTTCAACCGAGCGATAATTCGCACACTCCAAGGATTCGACGATCAGGCTCAGATCGACGCCGACAGGGCAATCGAGCTAGGAGTCGATCGCCACGATGTCGAACAAGAACTTAACAAGCTAAGAGACTGGCGCCACGAACCCGAAATTCATCCTGGATGACCAGATTTCCGGTCACCCAGAATGATTAGAAGCACACTCTCTACTCGCCGGGCGTTGCGTCTTCACCAACAAGTCCGCCGCCATCGCCGCCATTGGTGTGCGGCATTACGTCTGGCGGAATAACTCCCAGCTTGCCTGCTTGGTAATCGGAGAACGCTTCCTGAAGCTCTTCCTGAGTGTTCATCACAAACGGCCCATACCAGACCATCGGCTCGTTAATCGGCTGTCCACCAAGCAACAGAATCTCAAGCTCGGGCGTCTTGCTGTCCTGCTCCTCATCGGCGGTAATGACAATCGAATCACCCTTGCCAAATAAAGCAGCCTGTCCCAAATGAATGGCATTACGAGCAGGGCCCACAGTGCCGTTCCCGGCCAGCACGTACGCCAGGGCGTTGTACTCCGGGTTCCAGGGAATCTCGACCTGAGCACCGGGACTGACAGTAGCGTGAACATACGTGATTGGCGAATACGTAACTCCTGGAGCATCATGACCGTCAAGCGATCCCGCAATAACCCGAAGCAAAGCACCACCGTCATGCGAACTCAGCAGCGACAGACTCTTACGAGAAATGTCCTGATAACGAGGCTTTGCCCACTTCTTGTCCTTCGGCAGGTTCACCCACAGCTGCGTGCCGTGAACAACTCCGCCACTAATGACGATCTCTTCAGAAGGTACTTCGATGTGCAATATTCCAGCGCCTGCGGTCATCCATTGTGTGTCGCCGTCACTGATAGACCCGCCGCCACCTTCTGAATCACGGTGATCAAAGGTTCCTTCGATCATGTAGGTGACAGTTTCAAATCCACGATGCGGGTGCCATGGAGTGCCCTTCGCCTCGCCAGCGCGCCACTCGTTTTCGCCCATCTGGTCCAACATGATGAACGGGTCGAGGTACTTGTATGGGATTCCAGAGAAACCACGACGAACCGGAAATCCTTCACCTTCGAACCCCGACGGAGCCGTGGTGATGGTCATTACAGACCGCGCAACCGCATCATCAGCAGGGCGAGCAATGCGATCCAGAGCAAGGATATTTTCAACCGTAACAGCGGGCATATTGATTCTCCAGCACCTAAGAACTAGATAGCTTACTAATAGTAAGTATATAACTAGTAGTTAGCAAGTCAGATGCACGTAATTTAGAATGGATGCTATCGGTTTCTATCATTGCGAGAAGCCCAAACCCCCAACACCACTAGAACCGCGGCAGTACTTCGACCTGATCTTCACCGGCGATCACCCGTTCGACAATCACCGACACTGCATACTTTGCAGCTACGTTGTCTGCCCCTTGAACATCGAGCAACAACTGCGCAATATCGGCCTCAGCCGCCGGCTCGGCGCCAACTCCGGCCCGAGCATCCTCGAGTCGCTTCAGCGGTGCCGCCAGATCGTTCAACGTGCCATACGCCGAAGCAACCATCCTTACAGATCGATTGAACTCACGCTCGGCCTCTGCGATCTCTTCAGCAATCGAATCTCCAACCATCGGCCGCAGCTTATTGGTAGTTCGCTTGCCCCACCCTTGAACGTCCTTCAGAACCAGCTGCTCAAGCTCCTCAGCGTGCCACGACGAATGCCGTGCAACATCTTCGGTGCGTTCTCTCGTGGCGTTCCTAGAAGGGCACTCGTAGTACCGATACGACTTCGATGTCGAACTCCCGTCAACCCGCTTCCACGACCTGCGCCTCGTCAGCCCAAACAGCCCACGTCCGCACAAATCGCAACGAGCTACACCACCAAGCAGGTAAGGTGGCTCAGTCGAACTCTTACGCACCGGCTTGCGGTTTCGAGTCACCGCTCCCGCCCTGTTGAATATATCGCGGTCAACTAACGGTTCATGGCTACCCGCAATACGCACGCCGTAGCGGGTATACGTACCGAGATACGTTCGGTTTTTTAGAATTCCTGAGATCGCCAGCGCCGACCACGGCCGGTTGGTTCGTGTCAGCAAACCGCGTTCGTTCAGTGCGCGAGCAATCGCACGGAGCCCTGGGCCACCAAGCGGTTTCGAACCTTCGGCATGCCACGGCCCGGCGTACGTTTCGAATATCTCTTTTACGACTTCCGATTCGCCAGCGACCGGCTTCAGCAGTCCGTCAACCCCGGCCTCGTAGCCAAATGGCGTCCTGCCAAGAACCTCGCCCCGAGAAGCCTTCGCCACGATAGCGTCACGTATGCGCGCCTGTCGTTGTGGCGATCGCCCACCAAGCCCAAGTAACTCTTCACCACTCTGAAGTGCGTCTGGCCGATCCGGGTCGGTACATCGAATTTCTGTGCCGAGCCGTTCAAGCTCCAACAACCGGGTCACAAGAGTTTCAAGATCCTCAGCGATGTGCGAAGCATCTGGAACAAGCACCAGAGCCAGCCGGGCATTTGCACCCGTGAACGAAGCAATCATCTGTCGATAGCGATCGTGCCGTGCATCGAAATCATTCGCGGGTTCGTCTTCTGCTGGCTCGAACCACGCAACAAGCTGGTGTTTATTTCGCTGGCAGTAGAGTTCTATCTCTGCCCGCGGATGCAGCTTACTGGAAGACGAATCGAAGCCATCCCCTGACATGTTTTCAGAATGACTCTGATTATCGAGGGACGCGTTAGCGCTATGAGTGGGTTCGCTGTGGAATCCAACTGCCCGCAATTATTGCTCGGTCAGAAGTGCCCTGCCGCAGCTGCAGGGAATGGGGCCTTCGGAGCTTCGTAGTCGGGTCAATTCGCCAACTGGAAGTCGCACCGCACAACCCTGACACACGCCACGGTCGACACGCACAATCGCAATTCCACGGTTTGATCGGAACAACCGGGTGTATCGAGCAAGATCGGCTTCCGGAATCAGTAACGCCTCGGAGTTTCGAACTTCAAGCATCCTGTTGAACTCTGTGCCAACCTTGGTCTTTTCCTGACCAAGCTCAAGTCGCCGGGTCTTCCAGACCTTTTCCTTAGAAGCAAGTTCTTCGGTCAGTTCTTCATATCGTTGGCGTGCATGCTCTGCTGCAACTTCAGCTGGAGCGATCGACTCTTCGATCTGAGCCAGATTTCGTCGCGCCGCAGAATGTTCGGTCTCAATGGCCGTCAGTTCTCGAACGTTCGTAATTGCACCACCATAGAGGCGGGTCTCAAGTTCGCCGACCTGATCCTTGAGCATTGCAAGATCAGATTCGAGCCTGGCCGTCTCAACCTTGGCTTCCAATTCCTTAACTCTGATCTTCTCGCAATTGTCTCGGAGTTCGGGAAGGCCTCCCTCGGACTTGAGTTCTTCCTCTACCTTCCGGTACTCACGGCGCCTTAGCGCTAACGCTTGATCCGTGTCTTGAAGGGCGAGGAGTGTTTTTGCGATTGTCAATTAGGGATCCTGAAGTCAGAACTGTGTCGGAATTGTGCCGGGGTGCTTAATTTTAGACCTGTGAAATTCGGTGTCAAATTTGCATAGCCAATCTCAACCCCAAAATCGCACGATCTGGGCATACAAAATGTGTATTCTCGGCAGACTGCTTTATGCTGAAACACTGCAAACGCACAACTTATGGAGATTCGATTGACCGATACTGACAGTTCATATTCGCTTCCACCGTTCCTAAAGGGCCGCGCCCGCACGCGAATCGTTTGCACTATCGGCCCTGCAACAGGAACGCTCCCTCGAATCAAACGGCTGATCCGAGCGGGTATGTCGGTTGGCAGGTTGAATCTGAGTCACGGCAACTCGGAAGAACACCATTCCTACGTGAAAATTCTCCGCGCCGCTGCCCAAGAGATGGGAGTAGCCGTCGGTATTCTCGCCGACCTCCCCGGTCCCAAATATCGCGTCGGCGAAATGGAAGAGCCGCAAATACTGCTTACTACCGGGCAGCATTTTGTACTTCAGGCCAGCCCAATTAAAGGCAACATCGAACGCGCTAACGTCTGGCCGCTCGGACTCCCCAAAGATATTAAGCAGGGCTCGCACGTACTTATCGACGAAGGTTCGATCGAGCTTCGGGTCGAAGAAATCGATGGCGACGAAATCCATTGCCGCGTGACAATGGGCGGCGTTATGAAGCCGAACAAGGCCGTAACTGCCCCCGGCAACACAACTACAGTCGACTACTTCACACCCGAAACCATCAAATCGCTTAGCTTCGTGGAATCTTCCGACATCGATTTCGTCGGTCTGTCGTACATACGAGATGCCCAAGATGTTACGAGAGTTCGGGAGCATCTAGCCAAGGCCGGAAAAACCCCACAGCTCGTCGCTAAAATCGAAATTCAGCAGGCGGTCGACAACCTCGCCGAGATCCTCAAAGTGTCTGATGCAGTAATGGTCGCCCGTGGCGATCTCGGAGTCGAACTCCCGTTCGAACGTGTGCCGTCTGTCCAGAAACAGATCATCCGTATGGCCAACGAAATCGGCAAGCCGGTTATCACCGCCACCCAGATGATGGAATCGATGATCGAGAACTCTTCGCCAACCCGGGCAGAAGCCACCGATGTCTACAATGCGGTTCGCGATGGAACCGACGCAATCATGCTTTCGGCCGAAACATCGGTCGGAAAATTCCCGTTCAAAGCCGTACAGGCGATGACCCGAATCGCAAAACGTGCTGAAACCTATCTCGAATACCCAATGCTCGCAGAACGTCGTGGTAACGCTGCCAAAAAGGGCGGTCTACCTGTCGACGATGCGATTGCCGATGCCGCAGTTTCAACAGCCACCAGCCTCAAATCGAAAGCCATCATGGCCTTCACCAAATCGGGTAGCACCGCAGGGCGTGTAGCGGCCTACCGCCCCTCAAAGCCATTGTTTGCGCTAATCACTGATATCGGTGCTGGCGCAAAACTGGCACTCAGGTGGGGCGTAATTCCAGTAGTCATGCCCGACTTCGATGAAATTCAAGACATGTTCACCGCAGCTTCAGATCTTGCTATTCAAACCAAGCTTGCCAAAGAAGGCGACACGATAGTTGCAGTAATGGGCTTGCCAATCGGCGTGCCCGGCACGACAAACCTGTTGCGGGTGATCACAGTCCCAGAACCAGTTCGCCACGGCGGCTAGGTTTGGGGTTCGCCCCGCTATGCTCGGCACAGCCTGCAATTGTCATTGCGAGGAGCTGCCTTGAGCGACGTCGCAATCAAGGTTGATCACGCGAACTTGCAATAGTGGCGGATAGCACTTGTCACATCGGGCGATATCTGGAAACGGCAATCACCGTCACCGCTAATAAACCCAGCTATTCGTCATCACTCGGCTTAGGCCTCTTGGCAGCCTCTTCTATCGCCAGCCGCAGACGCTCAATCTCGCTGAGTTCAGTCGGTTCAGCACCGTAGCAAGCCGCATTGAATCGGCTCGTAACCATCTCCACAGGTGCACCCGGCAAGAACACAGCCAGCGCCGGCACCCGTTCGTTCGGCGTGACGTTCGGATCGAAAACCATCCCACGTTTTATCGCGTGAGCCAGAGTATCGAAGTACAACAAAAACGCCTCCGCTACTCCCTTCTCGCCCTCAGGCCATTTCCATAGCGACCGCTTCTTGCCGCCCTTCATCCAGCCCGGCATAAGACTCGACAGCAGCTTCAACATATCGGCCTTGGCATCGGCGTCACCGCGAATCGATTCCCGATCGGTCTTATCATTCCTACCAGCTCTGGTAGCGATGTGTTTGTAAGCAAATACCAGTACGAAGAACAGCACCACAATGAGCAATATCGAAAGTGGCCAGCGCAATGCATCGATAGCAAAACCAGCGCCCTTTTCAGCCTTCTCAGCTACTTCACTGACCATATCTTCTGAAGGTGGGCCTGGCGCCAGCGGCTCTTCATCGGCGTCTTCGGGGTTCAATCTGTCACGGAACCACTGAATCAAGGTCAATATCAGCCACATCGCACCTTCGATCGGGTAGCGCAGCACCCATAGAAGCGCATCTACAAACGCAGCCCAGATATTGACCAGCCCACGCACGCCTACATTCCCATATCGCCCGGTCAGTAGACCACCAACAACGCCTACTCCAATAATTCCCAGCACTGATATTCCGATAACCATCGGCCATGAAGCGTTGCCCGTGTCTTCGGAATCAGGCAGTCTCGATGCCGCCAACCCGATCAATGAGACACCAAAGAATGGAATGAGTAGCGGTGCGATTCCAATACTGGATTTCACAACACCGAATTCAACCACTAGCCCGATTGCAATAAACGCTGTTCCAACCTTGAACGCGCGGCTCAGCTGTCTTCTTACGCCTCCGCCAGCAACCAAATTCTGTGCGCGATACCAGAGCGCCCCTGCGGCAATTAAACCAATCATTAATTTGGCAACTCCCTCACCTGAATAGGTGCCACCAAACATATCGACCGGCCAGGCCACCTTGAACGACCATGAACCTTCTAACGGCACACTGGCCACCGCAAAATAAACCACAACAACGGCAAGTACGGCCTGGTATATGGCCATCGTCGCCACATCGCCCTTTGCCCCACCGAACAACCAGGCAGAAACGACACCAAATCCCAACAAGAAAAGCACCGCCACCCAGGGTAGCGGCGCACCGCCAAGACCCATCAACCCGCCAATAACAGCAAGTGTTGTAAACCACCAAATGCTTTCAATAACAACCAGCGCGCTATAAGCGATTAGCGTGGGGTTACGCACTAGTCGGCCCCTTCTGAATTTTCAAAAGGTGACGCAGATTTTTGAGCGGCAGAAACCGGCAACTTGTCCCAGTCGCCAATCTTCTCGGGAGGCCGTGAAAACAGTTCGTCATTTACACCGGGAATAGCCTCAAGGAACAATCCACGGGCATCCCGAACTTCAAACTCCGGATAATCAGGGGGTTCTTCGCGCCCCGTGTGAACAACTATTATCGGGTGCCCGATGCGCTTGAGCCCGAGCAGGTAATTCATCGTCTGTTCTTGATAAATACCGCCGATATGAATCAGAGTCGATCCCGGAGGAATCATCCCCCGTCTGCTACGGGCCATCTCGGCAAGAGAACGAATTCCAATAGGGTGAACCATCGCCAGCGATTCGAGCAGAGTCGTCAGCTGAGTAGTCCCTGAGCTTGGTGGCACAGTAGCGTGCGAAGAATTGCTACCGCTTACCCCGTTGGTAACTAGTCCAACCTTGTAGCCGGAATCGAGAGCGTGATTCGCAATCGAAGCTGCAGCATTCATCGTTGCCTCTAGCACGTCAGATCGGTAACCCTCCCACGGCACGCTAGTCGTTATTGCCTCGGCAAAGATCACTGTGTGCTCAGAAACGCTGGGGTCGAACTGGCGAACGAACATCTCGCCTCGTCTGGCCGTCGTCTTCCAATCGATACTCTTGATCGGATCGCCCGGACGATACTCACGAACCCCGGCTGGTCTCGAAGGATCGTCCCATAATCGCGTTCGAGAAAGCGAATCACCTATAGGCCGGCGCGCCGGCAGAGAAAATCCGGGAATTGCCTTAATGACCGGGTATACATAAATCGCCCACGGTGTGTAATCGAGAGTGGCATCTGCCGGGTATAGCCCAAATAGGTCACCGCCGCGAAGTCTGGTTTTGCCGAGCCGATACATCCCACGCGAAAGCGCGGTCAGCTTACGTTTGACCCTCACCCGTTCGTACGATCCAAGCGATGTTGTAGCGCTCAGCTCGGCGCCGCCAAGATACGCCTGCTCAGCGGCCTTGAACCCGTCGATTAGCAGGCCCCGTGGTACGTACTCGTTAATCTCAAGCCACGGCACCGGCAATGGCTTGTTGTTGGCCACCGTGAAAGTAATTTCGATTTCATCACCTTGAAACGCATGATCAACCGAACACGTTCTCATGATCGTTATTTCTTCAAGTGCTAACGCCGCCCACACTCGTGAAACAATTGAAATAACAAACGCCAGCGCACCCACTGCGGCGATCAAAGGCTGGTGCGAAACAGCTCCGACGATTACGACGATTATGAGCAGCAGAACGAAGATATCGCCGAGCGGATTTAGCGACTTTGCCCGTGACGCTCCGAGACTTGGCGTGTGATAACGAGCCTCTAGCCCTCTCGTCATCATGAGGGAGATCATCGACATTTAGCTACTCACGTTCGATCGGAACCGGCGTCGCATCGACTATCTCACTGATTATCTTCACGGTCGCCTGCCCCCGAAGTTGAGTCGTCGTTTCGGCCAACAGGCGGTGAGCCAGTACCGGTGCTGCCAACTCTTTCACATCATCTGGCAATACGTACGCTCGCCCCTGCATCGCCGCCCGTCCCTGCGCAGCGTGCTGCAGAGCGAGCGAAGCACGAGGACTGGCTCCGAGACGGAGGCTGGAGCTGCTTCGGGTGGCTGCGACGATATCCAGCAAATAGTTGCGAACTGTGTCGTTCACAGTCACGCCATCAACCACCTTACGAGCAGCGATCAGATCGGCTGCGCTTGCCGTTGGCGTAATGGCGTCGGGATCTTCACCTGCGCGGAATCGATCGAGCATCGACTCTTCTTCGTCTCGGTCCGGGTAGCCAAGAGAAGCCCTAACCATGAACCGGTCGAGCTGTGCTTCCGGCAACGGGAACGTGCCTTCCATTTCAACGGGGTTCAGCGTCGCCATCACCATGAACGGCTCTGGCAGTGCGGTTGTTACACCATCGATCGACGCCTGGCGTTCCTGCATCGCTTCGAGCAGTGCCGACTGCGTTCGTGGAGTCGCCCGGTTGATTTCATCGGCAAGCAGAATCTGCGAGAAAACCGGACCCGGCCTGAACTCGAATTCGCCCTTAGAAGCGTTGTAAAAGTTCACTCCAAGTACATCGCCCGGTACAAGATCTGGGGTGAACTGGATTCGCCCAAACTGACAGTCGAGAGAAGCCGCCAACGCTTTCGCCAGCGTTGTTTTGCCTGTTCCCGGCACATCTTCAAGAAGCACATGCCCTCGACACAGCAACGCCAACACGGTGATATCGATCGTTTCCGATTTTCCAACGATGACCCGCTGAACCGACTCACGAATTTCAGTAGCGAGCTTCTGTACCGATAAAACGTCTAAATCCGACGCCTTGGGCTGACTCTCAATCGCCAATTGGTTCTCCGATTCTGCATTTACGTCTAAATACGACGATGACGTATGTTACGCCGAGATGCCGTCTCGGGTTTGAATCCACGAGGCCGACAGAAATGATTCTGGGCTGAGATACGCCGTGAGTATGGACGCGGTTGCGTCATTTATTCGATCAACTATCCGGATTATGAACTTGCCAGTCGATTCCAACCACCACTAATCCAACAAGCTCAGGCACTGGCTGCTGCGGGTAATCACGGCCTCGCTCGGCCACGGAGTATTCGTTACAACAACCCTTCCGGCCCGGCGCACGAGCGTCAACATGTTCCGCACCCTGCCTTCGAAACGACCGCTCATCAACTCAACCTCGATACCCACGATGCCCCAGTCTGTACTTGAAATTGCTGCTGAACGATGAACTTTCCAGTTTTGAATTACAGGGTGTAGCCCGGCGTCACTCATCACAACACCGTTGCTGCAAAAATGAACTGCCCCGTCGGCAGCATCGTGATTCAGTTCGGTATTGCTCAGATAATCCGTCCAGCCGGCGAATATCGCCTCGTCGTCTGGGCGAACTTCCACGAAATCCGGATCGAATGCTTCCGGGAATACCGGCGTATCACGGTTGATCGTGGCAGGGGCGAGAGTCGCTGTCGGCAATGGCGTAGGGGTAGGAGTCTCCGTCGGGGCTGGAGTAACTGCGATCCGCACGAAAGTTGGCGGCACCGTTGATGCCTCTGGCCTAAAGCCGCTCGCGCCGCCACTATCGCCGGTGCCACAAGCGATGACGAACAATGCCGTCATCGCTAGCAAAAGCGCGAGAAACCCGCTAAATCGTTGATTCAACGAACGACTAAACCACCACAACCGTGTTGGTGAGCGTGCCGATCTTTTCGATCGATACGTGAATAACATCCCCGGCAGCAAGCGTGAACTCAGGCGGCGGAATCGTGCCCGTGCCGGTCATCACCGATGTACCGTCCGGAACAGAGTTGTGCCGCATCAGCCAATCAACAAGATACGCACATCCACGCTTCATCTCGCTCGTGTGGGCCTGCCCCTCAAACGCTACCTTGCCATCACGTTCGATAACCAGTGTCACTGCCAAATCCTGTGGATCGCCAATCGTTTCAGGCGTAACAAGCGCCGGACCAAGTGAAGCCGACTTGTCGTAGACCTTCGCCTGTGGCAAATAAAGCGGATTTTCGCCTTCAATAGAACGACTGCTCATGTCGTTACCGCAGGTGTAGCCAACGATCTTGCCGCCATAAGTAACGAATACGAGCTCAGGCTCTGGGACGTCCCACGTCGAGTCGCCACGAATGCCAACCTCGTCAAATGGTGATTGCAAACGTTCAAGTGTCGCCTTGAAAAATGCCTCAGGTCGTTCAGCTTCGTACACCTTGGCGTACACGTCTGGTGATCCGCTTTCAGCCTGACGCTCTCGCATCGAGTCCATATACGTCACGCCGAACGCCCAGACCTCGGGCGCATCGACCGGTGGCAGTAGCGTTACCCCGTGCTTGCCGGGCTGCGCGCCATCGAGAAGCTCATCGGCCGATACCGTGTCTGCGCCTTTGTTTGCAGCCAGAATGCCGCGTGCGACAGTGTCGATATCGGATCCGGTTATCGAAGCAGCCTTGAACAGATCGAGCGTCGACCCGATCTGCGAGTTGAGAGCAGTGAGATCGGTCAGCTGCCCCGATTCGTCTTCAACGCCGACGTGCTTGGTGCCGTTCTGGATGTACTGGTAGTAACGCATCTTTTGCTTTCGCTGAACTTGCGAGTGCGACTGGCGAACTTGGTTCACGCAAACGCACATCTAACCGAAGTGGAATTATCGAGGACAAGGTTAACCGAGAGAACGACGTCATGTGCGAGTCGTCGAGACCACCATGAACTCGGGCCAATTAGGTCGCCAGTCTAATCCGGCGTGTTCCTCGACTTGAGCCGGGGTCGGATGAGGCTCGGCGAACCGGGCAACAGCGAACCCGACGTCCGACAACAATTGCTGCCAGTCGGATACCGGCATGTGCCAGACTTTTATCTCAGGGCCCTCCACCTTGCCAACGACACGATTCAACCCCGACGCAACACGCCTTCGACCGAAGTAGCTCGACATCATCCGCCCTGCGAAGCCGTTATCAGGATCCTTCTCCCACCGACTTCCGGGTGGTGTAGCAATCGGGTGCGGCAAACTGAAGCAAAACTTCCCGCCAGTTTTCAAAACACTGTGGTTCGAAGCGATCTGAAATCAAGCCAGCATCGAGACGTTCGTACTGGATTCCAAGCGGACTCTTCGATTCTTCATCGGCAGCCAGCGCCAATAGATTTCCGGAATAATCGAACGCCTGTACTCTGGCACCAGCCCCGGCAAGTTTTCTGGAAAAATAACCGGCGCCACAACCGACGTC
>Ga0209402_10000655_pt1 | contig 40771 bp, 46 predicted proteins | sample ArcticOcean_MG_C_3_FD_187437 | JGI IMG/M metagenome (GOLD analysis project Ga0209402, IMG submission 187437) | Marine microbial communities from western Arctic Ocean - ArcticOcean_MG_CB8_126 (SPAdes) (version 2) | ecosystem: Environmental > Aquatic > Marine > Oceanic | place: Arctic Ocean... | reverse complement strand
TTGGCGCCTGTGGATGGTGCGGTTGGTGCTTCGAGTTCTGTTGCGGAGGGGCGTTCTTCTCGGTAGTTGATTTCGATTAGCGGTGTGCAGGTACTTTGTACTGCTTCGAGGTTCTGAATCGAGTTGAGGATGACGGGTGGGTCGCTAGGCGACATTTTCTTGGAGCTGACGGTTTTGGCTGAGATGGGTGTTGTTGGCGCTTGGCATAGATCCTGATTTTCATCAGGATGACAGTGGTTGGTGGATTGGTAGTCGTACGCAGATCCTGATTTTCATTAGGATGACAATGTTCGAGAGTGACGAATGGTAGGCGAGTTTAGTTGGTCGGACTGAAGAGACCTGAAATAGAGATGTCGCTTGAAGAGAAGGATTCTGCTCTTCGGGAGTTGATCGCGGGTTACGGCTCGTTGATTGTGGCGTATTCGGGTGGGGTTGATTCGACCTTTTTGGCCGGGGTTGCGCACGAGGTTCTTGGTTCCGAGAACGCTGTAGCAATTACTTCTCGTTCGCCGAGTGTTGCGCCTGAGGAGCTTGAGACGGCTTCGGCGTTGGCGGTTGAGCGTGGGTGGCGGCATTTGATTGTCGATACTGACGAGATGAATGATCCTCGGTATCTGGCGAATGACGGTCGGCGTTGTTTCTTCTGCAAGACGGAGTTGTATACGCACCTGGACCGGCTGGCCGGTGAAATTGGGATTACCAAAGTTGCGAACGGTGCCAATACTGACGATTTGGGCGACTACCGCCCCGGTATGGTGGCGGCCAAGAATTTCGAGGTTGTTTCTCCGCTTGTTGAGACGGGGATGAACAAGCAGGACATTCGGGATTTATCTAAGAAGATGGATTTGCCTACGTGGGATAAGCCTGCGCAGCCATGTTTGAGTTCTCGCATTCCTTACGGGACGATGGTTTCGGTTGAGGCTTTGGGTCGGATTGGTAAGGCTGAGAAGGGTTTGCGGGAGCTTGGGTTCCCGGTGGTTCGCGTGCGTCATTATGGTGATGTGGGGCGGATCGAGATTCCTTTGGATGATTTCGAGCGGTTTGAGGTGGTTCGGTCGGAGGCTTCGGCGGTTGTTTTGGGTGCTGGGTATGAGGTGATGGAGTTGGAGCCGAAGGGGTTTAAGTCGGGTGGGCTTAATGCTGCTTTGGGTGAGTTGGGAACCAGGACTAAGTAGGGTGTCGCTAGGCGACATTTTCTGGGTGCTAGGGTGGTTGGCTGAGTCTCTCGGGTGTTGGTGTGTTGGGCGTAGTGCGGGGCGTGCAGATACTTCGTACTGCGTAGATCCCGATTCGAGATTGGGATGACAGTTGGCTTGAGTCTATTTACCCTGAACTCGACAATCTTTCTTCTGAATTTCTTTTGGCACTCATAGGAGATCCGCCCTGACTGATACGACTGCATTTATCGACATGATTGGTGGCGTTAGTGGCGACATGCTGCTGGGCGCTATGGTGGCTGTTGGGCTTGATTTGGATGAGCTTCAGGCGGAACTCGATAAATTTCCTGACCGTGGGTTCCGGCTTGAAAAGTCGCTGGTGAACCGAGGTGGACTTGAGGCGACGCTTGTGGATGTGGTGTTGGACGATGACGGTTCACGCAAGCGGAGGTGGGACAATTTTTATTCGTCGATCGCTTCTTCATCGCTTCAAGATTCCGACAAGCGTGGAATTAAGAGGATTTTCGATGTGTTGGCTGAGGCTGAGGCTTCGGCTCATGGTGGTGAGGCTGGCACGACGCATTTGCACGAGCTTGGGACGGTCGACACGTTGGTCGACGTTGCTTCTACCGTTATAGGCATGCGTTTGTTGGGCGTGGAGAAGATTCATGCTTCGGCGTTTCCGGTTGGTACGGGGTCGTCGTCGAGCAGTCATGGTTCGATGGGTGCTACTTCGATCGCTACTGCTGCTATTTACAAGGCTTCGGGTGCGCCGGTGCGTGCTGGGGGGAAGCAGCCGATTGGCGAGGCGGTTACTCCGACGGGTGCTGCGATTGTTGCTTCGCTTGCTGAGTTTTTTCCGGTTGAGTTCAACGCTGATCGGATTGGATATGGAGCTGGGCAGCGGAATCCTGAGGGTCACGCGAATGTTGTTGGGTTGTGGATTGGCGAGGGTCGGTCGCAGTGGGGTCGTGGTGGTCCGGGTCGTAGACGTCCTGAGGTGATGGAGCTTGAGACGAATATTGATGATTCGACTGGTGAGGTTTTGGGCTACGTTCACGAGCAGCTGATGGAGTTGGGATGTTTGGATGTTTGGTTTACGCCGATTCAGATGAAAAAGAATCGTCCGGCGACGATGCTTTCGGTTTTGGTGAAGCGAGATTTGGTGGATGCTGCTGCGGAGTTGATTCTGAGAGAGACTTCGACGTTGGGTGTTCGGCGAAGGCCGGTGCGTCGGTACGAGGCTGAGCGTCAAATTATTACGGTGGATACTTCGTTGGGTAAAGTGCCGGTTAAGTTGAAGCGGATTGGCGACACGATTGCGCAGGCGGCTCCGGAGTATGAGGCGTGCAGGGAGATTGCGCGTGAGACGGGGTTGCCGATTGCTGAGGTGATGAGGATTGTGGTGAATGAGGCGACGATGCGTGGCTCGCCGTGGTCCGGCTAAGCCGGTGTTTCTGGGTGCTGGGGTGGTTGGCTGAGATTCTCGTTTGTGGGTGTGTTGTGAGTAGTTCGAGGTCCTGAATCCCCGATTCCTTCGGGGCAGGCTGAGTTCAGGATGATGGGCAGTGGCGACGCTGTTGTAGGGGTTTGGATGGCGGTGTGTTAGGTGCGTTTGGTTGTTGTAAACGTTAAATTTTGTGTATTGACCTTTGTTCGTGGGGGTTAGTACTGTTAATAGCGGTTGTTTTACAACTGTCGGAGCCCTTGTGGCGCAGTGGCTAGCGCAACTGATTTGTAATCAGTAGGTCGTGGGTTCAAATCCCTCCAAGGGCTCCAATTTTAACGGCTCGGAACTTCTTCTTGGTTTTTGGCCTTACAAAAACGCTTACGAATATCGTCGGCACTCGTAGTGAAATCTGGTTTTGCTGTGGTAAAGTTTTTGTTTGGGCAGGGATTGGGGAGTGGTTAAACCCAGCAGACTGTAAATCTGCCGCTTGACGGCTTCGTAGGTTCGAATCCTACTCCCTGCACCAGAATTACGGTTTGGGTTAGTTTCAGGTGTGCCTCATTTGTGAGGAATATCGGGCCCACATAGCTCAGTGGTAGAGCGCATTCTTGGTAAGAATGAGGTCCCGAGTTCAATCCTCGGTGTGGGCTCCAGCTAAGCACCAATCAATATCAGCGCAAGAGTAAATGCGCCCAAAAGCGCACAGCGCAGGAGACTCCGGTAGACGGAGCATAAGAAAAAATAATGGCGAAGCAAGTATTTGACCGAAGTAAGCCTCACGTAAACGTGGGCACTATCGGGCACGTGGACCACGGCAAGACGACATTGACTGCCGCCATCACCAATGTGCTCGCGCAAGTTCAGGCCAACGTTAAGGCGAAGGCTTTCGACGAAATCGATAACGCTCCTGAAGAACGAGAGCGTGGTGTGACCATCGCGACAACTCACACAGAGTACGAGACGGATTCCCGTCACTATGCTCACGTGGATTGCCCGGGTCACGCGGACTACATTAAGAACATGATTACTGGTGCTGCCCAGATGGACGGCGCTATTCTCGTGGTATCGGCCGCTGACGGTCCTATGCCACAGACTTACGAACACATTCTGCTTGCACGCCAGGTAAACGTTCCGAAGCTTGTTGTTGCTTTGAACAAGAGTGATGTTGTTGACGATGAAGAGCTGCTTGAGCTTGTTGAGATGGAAGTTCGTGAACTTCTAGACAAGAACGGCTTCCCGGGTGACGAGATTCCTGTAATTCAGGTTTCTGCACTTGAGGCTCTTGAGAATGCTGAAGACCAGGACAACAAGTGGGTGAAGTCGATTCACGAGCTGATGGCAGCTGTGGACGAGTACATCGACATTCCTGATCGCCCAACTGACCTTCCGTTCCTCATGCCTGTTGAAGACGTATTCGGCATCAAGGGTCGTGGCACGGTTGTTACTGGTCGAGTAGAGCGTGGAATTGTAAAGACTGGTGACCAGATTGAGATCGTAGGATTTGGTAAGACAGTTGCAACTACCGTTACTGGTGTTGAGATGTTCCACAAGACCCTTGAAGAGGGTATTCCTGGTGACGCTGTTGGTTGCTTGATTCGTGGAGTTGAGCGTGAAGATGTTTCACGTGGTGCGGTTCTGGCTAAGCCGGGCAGCATTAACCCTTCGACGAAGGCCAAGGCTCAGGTATATGTTTTGACCAAGGATGAGGGTGGTCGACACACTCCTTTCTTCCCTGGTTACAAGCCACAGTTCTACATTCGAACTACCGACGTTACAGGTGCTATCAACCTGGGCGAGGGTGTCGAGATGGTCATGCCTGGTGATAACACCGTCATGGACATTGAACTTGGTTACCCGGTTGCACTTGAAGAAGGTCTGCGATTCGCTATCCGTGAGGGTGGCCGAACTGTGGGCTCGGGTGTGATCATTGAGGTTCTGGACTAGTTCTTAGAAACTTGTAGCTAGCGCTCGTTATAGTGCCGGGTGTATCTTCGCTCTTGAGCGAGGAAAGGGGAGTTCCCCTTGAACCCCCGGCGTATGTAACGGGCGTTGGCGCGACTCTCTGGGGTCGTAAAATTCCAGCCAGACGGAATAGGGCATTTGCCCTTTTGCCGGTTGGGTTGTTCTTGTTTGATGAGGGCGATGCAACCGATAGGATTTGAGAAACGTAACTATGGCTAAGAAGAGTGCGGTTCGCACGATAGTTGATATGAATTGCACTGAGTGCAAGGCATACACGTACAACACAGAGAAGAACAGGCGCAACACTCCTGACAGGGTTGAGTTGAAGAAGTTCTGCCCTGTGTGCAGAAAAGTTCAGCTGTTTCGAGAGAAAAGGTAAGGAACCGAGTTGGCACGAACACCAGCACGAAGTACATCTGGCCCGGGAGTATCGGGATCCTCAGGATTTTCGATCTTCAGATTCTTTAAAGAGGTATTCGGGGAACTGCGGAAAGTTTCATGGCCTTCAAGGCAGGAGGCGACTCGCCTTACTGTGATGGTGATTATGCTTTCGGCAACGATTGGCCTGTTTTTGGGTTTGATCGACATGCTGTTCGCTCGACTGCTTGCCGTGATTTCAGGAACTTAGCCATGACTTCTTACCGCGACATCGCCGGGAGCACTTCAGCTCGCTGGTACATCGTTCACACTTATTCGGGTCAGGAAGACCGCGTTCAGAAGAATCTGGAGCAGCGGATCAACACGATGGACGTTAAGGACAAGATTCTTAACGTTGTGGTTCCTACCGAAGAAGAGGTGGAGATCAAAGAGGGCGAACGCAAGACTGTTCAGAAGAAGATGTACGCGGGCTACCTTATTGTTCAGATGCTAATGGACGAGGAGAGCTGGTACGTGGTTCGGAACACTCCTGGTGTTACCGGGTTCATTTCTGCTGAGGACGAGCGTGAGAAGCGCCCGAAGCCGATTCCGTTGGAAGAGGCTGAGGTGGATCGAATTATGAGTCGTATGAAGTCGGATGCCCCACGGGTTCGTGTTGGGTACGAGGCTGGCGAGTCGGTTCGAATCAAGGATGGTCCTTTCGCTGATTTCATGGGCACTGTTGATGAGGTGCTTGAGGATCGTGGAAAGATTCGTGTGCATGTTTCGTTCTTCGGGCGTGAGACGCCTGTTGAGTTGGACTTCTTACAGATAGAGAAGTCGTAGTTAGTTAGTTTTATTTTTAGATTTTTAGTGTGATTCCTGGCTTTGTTAGTTCGGGAGTAGAAACGAAGGAACGTTCAGTTGGCTAAGAAAGTCACTACAGTAATCAAGTTGCAGTTGCCAGCAGGTGGGGCCACTCCGGCACCACCGGTGGGTCCGGCTCTTGGTCAGCATGGTGTGAACATCATGCAGTTCGTTAAGGAATACAATGAGCGTTCTGCTTCACTCGCTGGAAACATTGTTCCTGTTGAGTTGACGGTTTACGCAGACCGATCGTTTTCGATCGAGCTTAAGACTCCGCCTGCTTCGGACATGATCAAGAAGGCTGCTGGTATTTCCGGTGGTTCTGGTTCTGTTGGTATCGATGTGGCTGGCAAGATTTCTCGGGCGAAGATTCGAGAGATTGCCGAAGTGAAGATGCCTGACCTCAATACGAATGATATTGAGGCTGCGATGAAAATTATTGAAGGTAGCGCCCGAAGTATGGGTGTGGAAGTTAAGGGCTAACCCGTTTTTGTTGGGTTAGTGGATGTAACTTTTTATTTGTCGGCCCGGGCGCTCGGACCCCGCATTGTTAGCGAGGGGGAGCCAGGATTACCGGCTGGAGATTTGTGAAATGGCGAAACACGGAAAACGATATAACGCTGCGTTAGAGGCTGCTGGACTTGATCCTCACACGCCCGATTCGGCGGTTGCTCTTGCCAAGGAATTTTCTAAGGTGAAGTTCAATGAGGCGATTGAGCTTCATGTAGCGACGAGCGCTGACCCTCGGCATTCGGATCAGCAGATTCGTGAGGTTGCTGATCTGCCGCACGGTACTGGTAAGAATGTTCGTGTATTTGTTTTTGCGCAGGGTGATGCGGCTCGTGCTGCTACTGATGCTGGTGCCGAGTTTGTTTCGGACGATGAGTTGGTGAAGAAGATCGAGGGTGGCTGGAGCGATTTCGATGTTGCTATTGCTACTCCGGATCAGATGGGCAAGATTGGGCGACTAGGTCGCTATTTGGGTAGGAAAGGGCTGATGCCTAATCCTCGAACTGGGACTGTTGTCCAGCCTGAACGGGTTGGTGCAGCTGTTGAGAGTGCTAAGAAGGGTCGAGCCGAGATTCGGTTGGATCGTGGTGCGAACATTCACGTTCGTATCGGTACTGTTGGGTTCGACGATAACCAGATTTTGGATAACCTTTCTTCGGTGTACTCCACGATTCTTCGTGCGAAGCCGGAGGGTGTGAAGGGTCCGCTGGTAAAGAAGGTGACTCTTTGCACGACGATGGGTCCGAGCTTCTTGCTGGATCAGTCGGAGTTGGAGAAGCTTACGCAGGCAAACTAGTTTGCGTTTTCTCGGCAGGGTTGATTGATCCGAGTTGGTTTGATCGAGCCGTAGTGTGATTTTTACAAAAAGTCCCAGGCGTTATGCCTGGGGCTTTTTGTATGTGTCGCTAGGCGACTTTTGTGTGTGGCCAGCCACTTTTTGTGCCAGTGGCACTTTTTCTGTGTGCAGGTGATGTTGGCTGGTGGGTGGATCGTTGAGGTGTGGGCGTTTTGGCACAGATCCTGATTTTCATCAGGATGACAGGTGTGTGGGGGTGGTTCTTAGTGTTGTGTGGTGAAAATAGTTAGCCATTCTTTGTTTGGTGGAGTTAGAATGGTTTGCATACAGTTGAATACTGCGACCGCAGACAGTTGGTCCCGTTTCGAACGGGGTAATGCTCTTAGCGCCATCCGAGGTTTAGATCGTGCATTCATCGTCGTTAGCGGCGATTGCATTTTTGCCCCGGACCAGGTTCCGGGGTTTTTTATTGGCGTTGGCCAATTCTCTTAAGCGGTGTTGTGGTCGTGGATAGGAGGTCGAATGCCAACTGAAAAAGGTAAGGCGGCGGTAGCGGAGATGAAAGTCATCTTCGAATCATCGCCGTTGGTGATTGCTGCTGAGTACAGCGGTGTTGACGTTGCCGGGATGACTGGTTTGCGTCAGGAGCTGCGAAGCAGTGGTGCGCGTTTCAAGATTGTGAAGAACACTTTCGCGAAGATCGCGGCTGACGAGGCTGGTAAGTCGGCGCTTAAAGAGGTTATGGCGGGCCCAATTGGGTTTGTTGTTACTGATGGCGACCCGGCTGCTGCTGCGAAGGCTTTTGTGAATTACGCCAAGAGTAAAGATCTTGCGATCAATATTCTTGGTGGGATGCTTGATGCTGATGTGTTGAGCGCTGATCGAGTTAAAGATCTTGCGAAGCTTCCTTCTAAGGATGAGCTGATTGCGAAGATGCTTGGTTCGATGAACAGTCCTATTACAGGGTTGTTGATGGTTATGAGTGGCCCAGTTCGGGCTCTCGCTACAGTGCTTCAACGGCACGTGGATAACCAGCAGGAAGGTTCGGCCGCTTAAGGCGGTTGGAGCTGTTCGAAATATTTAGTTAGTTATTAGTGCCCCGTTCTTTACGTGAGGGGACGAAATTGGAGAGACCAGAAATGGCCCTGAGCAAAGAAGATCTGATCGAAGAGATCAAAGGAATGTCAGTACTCGACCTCGCAGACGTTGTTAAGGCGCTCCAGGAAGAATTCGGTGTAAGCGCAGCAGCTCCGGTTGCAGTAGCAGCAGCACCTGGTGGCGGCGGCGCTGCCGAAGCGACAGAAGAGAAGACGGAATTTGACGTTGTTCTTAAGGACATCGGTGGCAAGAAGATCGCAGTCATTAAGGCTGTTCGTGAACTTACCCCGCTGGGTTTGAAGGAAGCTAAGGATCTTGTTGAGGCTGCCCCTAAGGCAGTTCTTGAGGGTGTATCCAAGGATGAGGCCGAGACTGCCAAGGGCAAGCTCGAAGAAGCCGGTGCTTCAGCCGAAATTTCTTAGTCGCTAGCGACGTTTTCTTCGGCAGGGTTTGTGGCGACTGAGTCGTTGCAGTTTTGCCGGTGATTAGTTTGTATATGAAAAGCCCCGGGCGTTTACGCTCGGGGCTTTTTGGTGCCAGTGGCACTTTTTCTGGGTGGCTAGCCACTTTTTCTGTGTGCTGGTGATGTTGGCTGGTGGGTGGATCGTTGAGGTGTGGGCGTTTTGGCACAGATCCTGAATCCCTGATTCCTTCGGGGCAGGCTGAGTTCAGGATGGTCGCTAGCGACTTTTTCTTAGTGATCGGTTGGTTGGCTGGGATGTTGGGTGGTTTGAGTGTCGTCGTTGTCGATAGATAATGAATCGAGTTCAGGATGACAATGGTTAGTGGTTAATAGAAAAAGGGGGAGAGCAGTTGCTCTCCCCCTTTTGATTTGAATTCGGTGATTGCCGGTGAGTGCCGGGTCTCCAAAAAAACGTGCCACTGGCACCTTAGAAGAGGTTGTGGGATTGTCCGCCGTCTACGTTCAGGCAGGCTCCGGTGATTAGGTCGGCCTGGCTTGATGCCAGGAAGGCGACGGTTGCGCCGATGGGTTCTGGCCATCCGAATTTTCCCATTGGGAGGTTTCGGTCGATGAATTCGGCTACGGCTTCCTTTGAGTTGTTTGCGATGAACTTCTCCCAGGTGCCTCCGGCGTGAAGGATTGATCCGGGTGCTATCGAGTTGACGGTTACGCCGTCTTTAGCGACAGCCATGGCGGTGTGCTTTGAAGCGGCGATCATTGCTGCTTTGGCCGACATGTAGGGTGCGGTTCCTCCGTATTCTCGCCCGAAGATGGAGGAGATGTTGATGATTCGGCCCCATCGTTGTTCCTGCATGGTGGGAAGTACGTTCTTCATTAGGGCGACTGCTGACCAGAGGTTGGCGTTCATGACCATGTGGAAGTCTTCGAGGGACGAGTTGACGAGATCGGACGTTCCGAGGCTTCCTCCTACGTTATTAACGAGGATTTCTATGGAGCCGAGTTCGGCTTCTACTTTAGCAACGAGATCGTTGGCGCCTGATTCATCGCCGAGGTCGGCAACGTATGCCCCAACTTTTACCCCGGTTGCTTTGAGTTCGTCGGCAGTTTGATTTAGCGTTTCTTCGCCTCGGGCGCAGATAGCTACTGAGACGCCTTCTGCTGCGAGTGCGAGTGCCGACTGCCTGCCTAAACCGCGGCTTCCGCCTGTGATTAGGGCAACTTTGCCCTTAATACCTAGATCCATGTTGAATAGTTGCTCCGTGAGAGTGGTTTTGTGTATGAACGGTGTTTGTGCTTAGTACGAACCGATTTTACAGATTTGGTGTTTGTTTATCCGGTACCAGATTATTCGTAATGCACAGGTAACGGGGTCTTGTTAGATTGATTATTGTCGTGCGCCACCTATAAAAGCCAATCAAGATTTTGATAAAGGTGTGTCAAACTGCGGTTTGATGTACTGAAATCATCTTGACTGGCGTTTTTGCAGTGGTGTACCTTGACTGGGTGCCGTTTGTAAAAGTAACGGTCGAATGCAGCCGTGCCTATATGGAACGTATGTTTTGGGGCTTCGGTGAGCTTGGGCTTTATGCTTGAGCGAGTGTCCGCGCGGTCGGGCATATATAAATTGATCTCGCGAATTCGTTTGCGAGCAGGTAATTAGAAGTATCTTGCAAAAAGAAACTTCCAGGAGGATGCCGATGCTAGGCTCCGCTATCTCAAAGCGCTGGGTTGTCTCTCTCGCTTTGGTGGGCTTGGTTTCCCTATTCATGGCCTCGTATGAGGCTGTGTGGTCGGGTTCCGCTTCGGCGACTACGACGACTACTACCGTTGCTAGTACACCTACACCGACGGCGATTCCTACGGATACGACGTTGGCGTCCATAACGCCTTTCGTATCGGGTACGTTTACTCTGGCGCCGGCTTCTAATATTGGTGGCAATGTTTTAGCGCTCAATGCTTCAAGCGTTGATATCACTAACACGGCACCAGGTTTGACGTATGCATGGTCAGTAACGAACGGATGTGCGACGTTCAGTACGTCGACATCTCCAGTTCTTACCCTTACGTCCGTCAATACGGGTTGTTCTGGTGTGGTGACCATAACTGTCAAACAGTTCGGCGGTAACACGCAAGTTGGTACGTTCGATCTCATAGTCAATTCCCCGGTGGTGTCGGTTGTGATTGCTCCTGTAACGAACGCATCAAGTCCTGCAACCTTGCCGACTGGAGTTGATTCCAGCAAAGTGACTGAAATCAAAGCTGGCGACGGTGGGGCACTTACAATTGACACAGAGAATGGGCAGTCGATTTCATTGAATGTGGCGGGTGGCAGTCTTGACAGCGGTGAAGCTGCATCGGTTTCGATTGAGACTATTTCTACAGGTTCAGTTCCGAGTGCACCTCCAGCTGCATCTGAAGGTGCTTCTTCTGGCACGTTCAAATTCGGTAGTTCTATCGTCCAGATAACCTGGCACGACAAGGACGGCGGAGCGCTTGATACAAAGAAGCTGAACAAGCCTGCTGAAGTTTGTATGACATACACGCAGGCCGACGTAGACGGTTCACACGGTGGTAGTGATGGTCTGGGTATCTGGCGCCACAATGGCACCGACTGGGTCAAACTGAACTCCACTGCTTACACGAACCCGAACAAGGTTTGTGCTTTCACAACTTCGTTCTCGCCATTCGCACTTGGTCTTGCGGTAGCTCCTCCGGATGCTCCTGCGGCTGGTGCTACCGGATTGCCGGCAACTGGTGATTACACTCTTGGTGTAAATGGTCTGCTGCTCGCATTGTTTGCTGGTTTCGCTCTGGTTGGTACCGGAGTGTTTACCGCACGACGTGCAAGACGAGTACGAGAGAACTCCTAGTTCGCTAGGACGTTTTGAAAACGTAATTTGGAAAGAGACCCGCTTCGGCGGGTCTCTTTTCGTTTAAGCTCCGGGCGGGCGTTTGCTCCGGGCGTTGTCGAACGACTTGGTCGTTGAGCTGCAGTCTCCCCCTCTAGCTCCCCCATTCCGGGGGAGGACAGGAAGTCGCGGGCGGTGCTTGGGATTGTTGGGGGCTCTGCGTTTGATCCTGAAATGGAATTCAGGATGACAGTGGGTCGTGGGTTGTTATTTGTTGGATTTTTTGGGTGTTGTTGGTTCAATATGGTTTGAGTTTCTGATCTACCTTTATATTCGTAATTTCAGGGTCGTTCGGAGTGGTTGGTTTTTTTTGGTTTCGAAACTGGTTGATCGAACTAAATATGTTCAGAGTCGTAGGCAGCTGCTGATACTTGGCGGTTTGTTTTTGTTTTCGCTTGCCCTGTACGCGGCGACGATGTCGCGGGGGATTACGTGGCTGAACACCGGGCAGGATGGCGGCGATTTTATTAGTGCTGCTCGGTCGTTGGGTGTTCCGCATCCGACTGGCTATCCGACGTACACGCTTTTATTGCGGGCGTTTGGCGATGTGGTTGATATTGGTAGCCATGCGTTTAGGGCGAATTTGTTTTCTGCACTGACTGGTGCGTTGACTGTGCCGTTTGTGTACGTAGCGGCTTCACGGGTTATTCGGAACATTCCGGGCTCTGAAGTGGGCGGGAATCGCTCTGTGGTCGTATCAGCAGTTGTGGCGGCACTTGCGTTCGCTACTTCGCAGTTGTTTTGGATGCAGAACACGATTACTGAGGTTTATTCGCTGAATGCTTTGTTTGGGGCTGTTTTGCTGGTGATGGCTCTCGGGGTTTTGCGGGATTTGCGTGCGGGCAATTTGGCGATTCGCAACAGGGTGTTGCTGGCGTTGTTGCTTGGCGTTGGTTTAGGGAATCACACGACGCTTGGTTTGGCTGCGACTCCGTTTGGGATTTGGGTTTTGTGGGTTGTGTGGCAGCGGTATGGGTGGCGTGGTGTGTTTGACTGGCGGCCTGCGGTTGGGTTGCTGGCTGGGCTTTCTGTTTATGTTTATGCGCCGATTGCGGCTGCTGCGGATCCGATAGTGAACTGGGGGGCGTCGGACACGCTTGAGGGTTTCAGGTGGATGGCTTCGGCGTCGATTTACCAGTCTTACGCGTTTGGGATCGAGAGCGAGGCATTGGCGGGTCGTATTTCAAAGGTCGCCGAGATGCTGTTCACCCAGTACACGATTATTGGGACGGTGATCGGGATTACGGGTCTTACAACGATATGGTCTTACAGTCGTGAGTTTGTGTATGCGTCGTTGGCTTCGATTTTTGCGATTGCGATTTATTCGGTTTCGTATGCGACGCCGGATAGTTTTATTTACCTGATTTCTGCCTTCATGGTGTTTTCGTTGTGGCTGAGCGTTGGAATTGCGCTGCTGGGCACTGAGGTGAGTCGGTTTGCGCTGCGGATTAGGCGGCTTGCTTCGCATCAGCGTCGGGTTCACGTTGGTGTTTTCGTGTTGGTGATTATGGTCTTGCCGGTATGGTCGGTTGCGAGTGGTTGGAGTGAGATCGATATTTCGGGTGATAACGAGCCGGCTGAATTTGCTGAGCGGTCGATTGCCAGGGTTGCGGGTGGGGTGATACTGGTTGAGGAGCCTGAGTTATTTTCGCTGGTGTATCAGTCGCAGGTGGCGAGTCCGGAGCTGGATGTGATGGTGGTTGGTCCGGGGTTATTGCAGCACGAGTGGTACTGGGATTCGCTGGTGAAGTATTACGGCGATCGGATGCCTGATGAGATGCCAGATGCGTTTGCGGATCGGGTGAGTGCTGTTGTTGCGTGGAATCTTGGGGTGGTGCCGGTTTATGCGACTGCGACGGATAAGTACTACTACGGGCAGTTCAATATGGTTGAAGATGGCGATTTATTCAGGATTGACTATTAGATTGGGGCTTGGGTGATGTTGTTGGTTTCGCCGGTTAGTGCGATCCCGGTTCCGGGTTTACCTGAGATTGTTCTGGGGGATGATCTTGGTCGCTTGATTGCTGAGCAGTGCCGGGTGAACGATACGCCGTTGGCTGATGGTGATCTGGTGGTTGTGGCTCAGAAGATTGTTTCGAAGGCTGAGGGCGCGATTCAGATCGTTTCAGCACAGGTTCCGACTGGCGAGGCGACTAAGCTGGCTGAGGAGATTGGTAAGGACCCGCGGATGGTTCAGATTGTTCTGGATCAGTCGGCTCGGGTGGTGCGTGCGGTTCCGGGTGTGCTGATCGTTGAGACGCATCATGGTTTTATTTGCGCTAATGCGGGTGTGGATCAGTCGAATATCGAGATTGATGACGTTGTGACGACGTTGCCTGAGGATTCGTTTCGTTCGGCTCGTGGGATTCGCGAGACGTTGGTTGATTTGCTGGGGTTACGTGTAGGGGTGTTGGTTTCGGACACGTTTAACCGGCCGTGGCGTGAGGGTTCGATTAACGTTGCCATTGGCGTGGCGGGGTTTGACCCGTTGAGCGACTTGCGCGGGACGATCGACGATTTTGATCGCGAGATGACGACGAGCACGGTTTCGATAGCCGATGAGGTGGCATCGACTGCGCAGTTGGTTATGGGTGAGAGCGGTCGGATCCCCGCCGCGATAGTTCGCGGCGTGAAATGGGATCCGGGTGAATTTCCTAATGATCGATTGCTTCGTCCAGCAAATCGAGATCTTTTCAGGTAATTCGGTTGCTTGCGTTAGTCTTTGGCTTTGGCGGGCTTGGCTGCGGCTTTAGCTGGTGCTGCGGAAGCTTTCGGATCGGCTGCGGCGCCCTTTGCTGGGGCCGCGCCCTTGGCTGCTGCGGCTCCTTTTTTAGGTGCGGGAGACTTGTTGCCGTACCAGGATGAGTATTCGAAGGAGTTTCTAAATTCCTTCTTTTCACCACAAGCCTTGCAGCGTCCTTCGCTAACAGCTCCGCTCGGCGGGTCGATCACCCAGTGGTGAACACAACCGTTATCAGAAACATCGGCTGTGGTTTCTTCGGCATCTACTACATTTTTCTTCGATGATGACGCTGGACTCATATATGTATTGGCTCCGCGATATCGGTTTAGCTGAGAGTGGCGACGTGCCAGACATGAGGAAATAACCGAAATCCTCACAATTTTAACTCATCTTTGCAATCCTTGCGGAATTGGTTAGAGGTTAGTCTGGAAGTAATGGAATAACGTTTTTGCCTAATATGAATGAATAATTGCATTTTTGACCGTTTAACTTCTTGATAGTTTTGGGTCTGAAAGTAAATATTCTGTGATTGTTAGCGGATGTGTGTGTGACGGAATGGCGTTGTTTTATTGGGGGCATTAGTAGTTAACGATGTACGTATACCTTGCATGTACTTGAGCGTGCGGGGCTGGAGCTATAAAAATGTCGGTGTCACGAGACAACATTATGACGATCATCCGTCAAAACAACGGCGTTACCGTCGATGGGTTGGCGAAGGAGATGCAGCTTGCACCCGCAACCGTGCGGCGTCATCTCGATATTCTCGAACGAGACGGATTGGTAGCCCATTCGGAAGTTCGTAAGCCTACGGGGCGTCCCCAGTATTCGTTCCACCTGACAGAAAAGGGCCACGATTCGGTACCGAAGGACTACAGCCGGCTTTTGAACGAGCTGATTAACGACATCAAGATAATTCCTATGGGAACTCTTGGTGCTAGCACTGGCAACGATTTGCTGAGAGAGTCGTTGGAGCGAATCGGCGTGAGCCGTGCGGCCGAGTACGGGAAGGGTCGGAATCCTGTTGATGCGGTTCAGGCTGCGTTTGAGGACGGCGGTTACGATCCGATTTTAACGACCGATGAGGATGGGTTGCGGATTCGGGTTACGAATTGTCCTTACCGAAGAGCTTCGATCGAAGATGAGCTGATTTGCACTGTCGACCGATCGATGATCAAGATATTGCTTGGTGACAAGACTGAGCACAATGTGGAGATGACGCCTCAGGCCAACACATGTGTCTACACGCTGGCTTCTGAGGAGCTTGTGAAGATTGACAGCACGGCACTTGCCCGATAGCCTCGATTGATCAATTGAATATGCGTGGTTCCTCGGTGTTCTGGGTGTTCGAAGTTGTGTAAACGACTTTGAGTGTTTGGGACCAATAGGGAAGGCGGTGAGATTCCGCTGCGGTAGCGCCACTGTAACCAGGAAGACGATTCACATTTAGCCACTGTCGATTACGACGGGAAGGCGTGGGTTAGTCGCTGAGCCGAAGAGATTATTTTCTTCGGCTCGATAATCTGGAAGCCAGGAGACCTGCCGGGGAACATCTGAGTGACTGCTCCCCGCCTAGGGACTGGCCTCACGGTGACAGCCCTACCTATTTCAGGAATACAAAGTCACTTGTGAACCCTTGACGAAGCAGTCAGGGGTTTTTTTATTGGCTGCGAATATCGCGAGAGAACATAGTGTGGGGCGGGTTACGTTGAGCGTTTCTGTATTGAAGCGTTTGTATGTTGGCGCGTTGGTGTTGGGCAGTTTGACGGTGCTGATGGCGATTGTGGCTGCTTCGGTTGGCCCGTTTACGATTCCGTTTTCTCACACGACGACGACGTTGCTTGATTTGATTGGTATTGGCGAATCGACAGCGAAGCCTAGTGAACAGGCGATTATCCAGAGTATTCGGCTGCCGCGTATTTTCCTTTCTTTCTTTGTTGGCGCCGCTCTTGGTATTTCCGGCGGAATTATGCAGGGCTTGTTCCGCAATTCGATGGCTGACCCGGGGATTATTGGTGTTTCGAGCGGTGGTGCTGCTGGAGCGGTGATTGCTATCGCTTCCGGGTTGAGCACAGTTTCGGTGTTTTTCCTTCCGTTTTTCGCGTTCATTGGTTCCGCGGTGTCTATGGCGGTGGTGTTCCTGATTGCTTCGGTAAATGGTCGTTTTTCGATGACGACTTTGCTTTTGGGCGGGATTGCGGTTAGTTCGTTTCTTGGGGCAATTACGACTGCGGTGATTATTTTGACTGATGACTTGAATGTTCAGCGTCAGATTATTTTCTGGATTGCGGGTGGGTTCGATACGGCTCGCTGGGAGTCGGTGCGTATTGCGGTGCCGATTATTGTGTTTGGTTCGTTGATTTCGGTGTTTGTGGCTCGGGATATGAACTTGCTGCTGGTGAGCGAGGATGAGGCGCGGTCGCTGGGTGTTCGGGTGGCTTTGGTTCGCAATACGTTGTTGGTTTCGGCTTCGTTGATTACGGGGGCTGCGGTGGCGTTTTCGGGGATTATTGCGTTTGTGGGTTTGGTTGTTCCTCACGTGGTTCGGCTTGTTGTGGGGGCGGATCACCGGGTGTTGTTGCCGTTGAGCGCTTTGGGTGGTGGGTTGTTTTTGCTGGTGGCGGATACGGCTGCGAGGGTGGTGCTTTCTCCGGCTGAGTTGAGGGTGGGGATTTTGACGGCGCTGATCGGCGCGCCGTTCTTCATTTATTTGCTGATCAGGTCGCGACGCGACTTTTTCTAGCCCGTGGGTTGTTGGCTGGGGTGTGAGTGGTTGGTGGGTTGGTCGTGGTTGCCACGTCGTTCCTCCTCGCAATGACAGATGAACGTTTGCCGGCTGGGATGTTAGGTGGTTTGCGCGTATGTAGAGATCCTGAAATAAATTCAGGATGATAATTTCCTTCGTGAATCGTTGGGTTTATTTGTGTTTGTTGGCTTGTGATTGGTTTTTAGTGATTGGGAAGAATGGGATTGGGAATGATTTTTCGATTAGGTGTTCGTGGGTATGTTGTGATGTTGGCACTTGCCGTGTTTGCGGTGGTGGTGCTTGGTGCGTGTGGTGTTAGCGATGAGCCGAAAGCTGTAGCGACTGTGGTTGTGGCTGCTGCGCCTGAGGCGACGGCGGCGCCAACTGCGACGGTTGCGGTACAGGCCGAACCGACTGCGACAGAAGAGGCTGAAGTTGAAGAGCCTGTTGCTACTGCTGTGGTGGTTGCGACGAAGGCTCCGATGGCTACTACGGTTGCTCCTGCAGCGACTGTTGCTCCTGAGCCTGTAGTTGAGGCGTTCGATACTTCGAGATTTGCTGATATCGACGAAATTGTCGATCCTACGAATTTCGGTTGGCCGCGCAGCGTGGAGACGTCTGAGGGTGTGATCTTTATTGATGCGGCGCCGATGAATCTTCACTCAGTATCGCTGGGTCATTCTGAGATTCTTGCGGCGTTGATGGATTTTGATCGTCTGAGTGCGGTTTACAGCTTCTTCGTCGATGAAGAACAGTCGAACATTGCAGAGCTTTCGGCCAATGCAACCATGATCGGCTTTGCACCTGAAGAGGTGGTGGCTTTGGAGCCCGAGATAATTCTTGCTTCTCGCTACACCAGCGCGGACACGATTGCGCTGATGGGTGATGCTGGAATTCCGGTTGCACGAACGAGTTTGGAGAGTTCGGCTTTAGGAAATGTGCCGAACATTTTGCTGATCGGTTACATGATTGGTGCCGAGGTTGAGGCGATTGCGCTGGCTGATGACATTGAGGCGAGGATGTCGTTCATTACAGACATTCTTGCTGCCGGTGTTGATAAGCCGCGGGTGCTTTCGGTTTCGAAGTGGACGAATGCGTTTGCTGCGGGTTCGGGTACGACTGAGGGCGGAATTATTGAGCAGGCTGGCGGTATTAACGCTGCTGGTGATTCGGGTATCGAGGGTCATCAGCAGGTGAGCATTGAGTCGATTGCCGCGATTAATCCTGACGTGATTATCGTTCCTCAGCCTTTGGATGGTGCGAATGTTTACATTGCTGAGCTGGTTGGATCGCCGGCTCTTGCGGAGGTTCCGGCTGTGAAGAATGGTGCGATTTACTACGTTGCGCCGAGGTATCACACGACGCTTTCGCACTGGAATGTGCGGGGGATTGAGCAGTTGGCGACTTTGCTGTTCCCGTCGTTGTTCTCGGGTGTGGAGTTTGAGGAGTTCAGTCAGTGGGGTGGTGGTGGCTAGGCCACTTTTTCTAGTCAACGAGTTGTTGGCTGGGATGTTTGTGGTTGGTGGTTTGGGCGGTCTTACATGGATCCTGATTTTCATCAGGATGACAGTGGGTGTGTTGGAATGAGTGTTTCGGAATTGATAGATGGTGACTCGACGGGTGCTGAAGGCGTGTCGGTGGATCGACCTGTTTTGCGGGTTGAGAACTTGTCGATTGGGTTCGATGGGGTGACTGTTGTCGATTCGGTTTCGCTTGATGTGAGGCGGGGTGAGGTTGTTGGGATGGTGGGTGCGAATGGCAGTGGCAAGACGACGCTGCTGCGCACTGTTGCGGGGTTGTTGACGGCTGAATCGGGCGAGGTTCGGGTCGATGGACAGCTAGCTGCTCGATCTCGTGCTTCTTCAGCGAAGGTCGAGCTTTCTAACGGTGAGCGGGCCCAGAAGGTGGCGTATATGCCGCAGCTTGCTGAGAGTCACCCGTTTACAACGCTGGAAGCTGTGCTGATGGGTCGGTACCCACACTTAGGCCGTTTCGAACTAGAAGGGTCGGCTGATTCCGAGATGGCTTGGCGGGCTATGGAGCGTACTTCGGTCGCAGAGTTTGCGGATCGGAAGTTGGATACGTTGTCGGGTGGTGAGCGTCAGCGGGTTGTTTTGGCGAGGGTGTTGGTTCAGGCGGCGGATGTGTTGTTGATGGACGAGCCGACGGCTTCGTTGGACTTGCGGCATCAGATTTTAACGATGGATTTGGTGCGGGAAGAGGCTTTGGAGCGGAACGTTGGGGCGGTTGTGATTCTTCACGATTTATCGCTTGCTGCGAGGTTCTGTGATCGGTTAGTGCTGTTGCACGAGGGCCGGAAGATTGCTGATGGCACGCCGTGGGAAGTGCTGACGCCAGAGAATTTGCGTGTGGCGTTTGGTGTGGAGGGTTTGGTTGAGCCGGATCCGGTTACGGGGAAGCCGCATGTGTTGATTTTGGGTACTGAGGGTTCGGGTCAGCAGGATTTGATTGGTACGGGTCGCACGGTTCATTTGATTTGCGGTGCGGGTAGTGGTCGGGCGTTGATGCATCAGTTGCGGGTGGCGGGCTATACGGTGACGGCGGGTGTGCTTGGTATTGGCGATGCGGATCGTGAGGCTGCTGAGCGTTTGGCTATTGAGTACGTTGGCGCTCCACCTTTTTCGGGTATTACTGACGAGCAGCATGAGGCGCATTTGAGGTTGGTTGAATCGGCGGATCATGTGGTGCTTTTGCCGATGGCGGTTGGGATGAATAATGTTCGCAATGTTTCCGCGGCAGTTGGTGCTTCGAGTTTGATGGTTGTTGAGCCGCCGGGTGTTAGTGGCGGTTTCGGCGATACGGAGGTTGGCGACTATACGAACGGTGTGGCGGCGGGGTTGCGTCGGGAGTTGATCGAGCGAGTTGGGGAGATTCCGGAGTCGGCGTTGCTGTTTGAGTTGGCTCGTTCGGCGTTATAGCTCCGGGCGTCATCGGATGACTTGGTCGCGAGCTGCAGTCTCCCCCTCTAGCTCCCCCATTCCGGGGGAGGACCGTTGGTGCCGCGTGCTTTGGATTGTTGGCTGGGATGTTGGTGGTTGGTGGGTTGGGCGTTTTGTACAGATCCTGATTTTCATCAGGATGACAATGTTTGGGTTTGGTGCTTTGGGGTGTTACTTGTCGTTCGAGGTCCTGAATCCCCGATTCCTTCGGGGCAGGCTGAGTTCAGGATGACGGTTTCCTTGCCTGGGACTGGTGCGGTTACATGCTAATCAGGGAGTTGATTAGGTTCATGTCTATTGATTGCCTTACTGCTTGGGCCAGGCGGTCGAATTCGGCTTCCATTGGGAATTCTTGGATTACTGGTTTGGGCAGGTTGTGGGTTTGGGCTGTTGTGTTGAGGAGTCGGCGGAGGATTTCGGGGGAGTCGAAGAGTCCGTGTACGTAGGAGCCGAATACTGGGAGGTGGGGGTGGATGGTGCCGTCGGGCGTTAGCTCCGGGCGGGCATTCGCCCTTGGCCGCTCGTCGCAGTCTCGTCTGAGCCGGGCGTCGTCGAACGACTTGGGCTCGAATGTCTGCGACGCTGCTCTAGCTCCCCCATTCCGGGGGATGACCGATTGTTCCGGGGGGCGTGTGTGCGGATCTACGTTTTCTCGCGTCCCCGCTCCAGGTCCCTCGGCTCCGATGACTTCGCTCGGGAAAGGAGAGGGCGGTGCCGCCGGTGGTTCGTTGTCGTTGGAGATTGCCTCGGCTTCGAGGAGTTTGCTCGGGAAAGGAGTGTCGGCGTCGGAGAGCTGCGCCAGAATTGTTGAGTTGCCGTTTTCGCCTGTTGTTATTCCTGTGTGGATTTCGTAGCCGGTTCCATTGGCTTGTTGGCCTTTTAGGGGGCCGGTTTTCATTTCGGGGATTTCGATGTTTACTCGGCGGGTGGTTTTCTTGGTGTCGAAGATTGTGGTGAGGGGTAGGAGTCCGAGTCCGGGTTCCGATTGGGGTGTTGGGGATTCGGTTGCCTAGGGGTCGTCGAGTTGTTGGCCGAGTATTTGGTAGCCGCCGCAGATTCCTACTACTGCTACGCCTCGGTTTGCGGCTTCGATTACTGCTTTATCGAGTCCTCGGGATTTCATCCAGCGGAGGTCGGCGATGGTGGATTTCGAGCCGGGGATGATGATTATCTGGGCGGTTGTTAGTTCGTGCGGGTTGGTGACGATTCTGATGCGGCAGTTGGCGCGCCGGAATGGGTCGAGAAGTGCGATATCGCCACGGAATCGGTTGATTAGGGTGGCTTTTACTAGGGCTCGTTCTTCGGGTAGTAGGGAGCCGAATACGCCGCCTCGGTCGATGTCGCCGACGAGGATTACGGAGGCTTTTGCATAGGCTGCCATTTTCATGTTCACTATGTCGCGATCGCGGAGATTTACTTCGGCTGGGGAGCCTGCGCCTTCGAGGACGATGACGTCGTATTTCGCTGCGAGTCGGTCGTATGCATCGGTGACTGCTTTCCAGATTTCTGTTTGATCGCCCCAGTATTTACGTGCTTCGAAGCTGCCGATTGGCTTGCCGTTTACGATGACTTGAGATCGGGAGTCGGCTTCGGGTTTGAGAAGCACGGGGTTCATGTCGGTGTGCGGTTCGATTCCTGCAGCTTGTGCTTGGACTACTTGGGCGCGGCCCATTTCTCCGCCGTCGGCTGTGACGTAGGAGTTGTTGGACATATTTTGTGCTTTGAATGGCGCTACTTTGACGCCGTTCTGGGCGAGGATGCGGCAGAGGGCGGCTGCGATGACGCTTTTGCCGACTGAGGTGCTGGTGGGTGATGGTTTGTCATGTTTTTTCGCTGCATTGGGGGGAGAGAGGTTCTGAAATAAATTCAGGATGACAATTGTTCAGGTTCACAAGTAGTTCGCTTGATGTTTAAGAGCGTTCTGTCGAACGTTGATTGCCACGTTGGGGGCCTCCTCGCAATGACAGAAAATAACAATCTTCTTAGACCAGATGTGCGGTGTGGTTTAGGGCTACCAGTTGGTTTGGGGTGTTTGGGTTTGGGTTGAGGCTTAGGACTGTTATGGAGCAGTTGTCGATTACGAGGGTGTCCATTGCGGAGTCGGGGAGATCGAGGAAGGCGGTGATGAGTCCTTTCATCGAGCCTCCGTGGCCGACTAGTACGACGTCGCCGCCTTCTTCGGCAATTTGTGATTCATCGGCCCAGTATCGGGCGCGCACTGGGAGGTTGGATCGCATTTCGCCGCGAGGTGGATCCGTGTGATCGGGTGCGCCGTTAAGCATATGGGCGTACTTTTCTTCGATTTCGTTCGCGAGCATTCCTTCCCATTCGCCGTAGTCGATTTCGAGAAGATGGTCCGACTTGGAGACTGGCATGTTGAACAGGGCGGCGGTGTTGGAGCAGCGCTGAAGCGGGGAGGTCCAGACCTTTTTAACGTCGTAGTTGGCTTTTACATATTCGGCGGCTAGTTTTGCTTGCGCTGCGCCTTTTTCGTTTAGTGGCTGGTCGTTACGCCCTTGTTTGCGTCGTTCGACGTTCCAGTTTGTTTCGCCGTGTCGAATCAAAATCAGTCGGGTCATTGTTTTCTCGGATTTGGAGTGGATTGTGGTGCGGGTACAGAATGGACACCAAGATTACATAATATCTTCATATTATCGAGGTACAATTTTTTAGTTGGAGTGGCACATACATATTTAAACGTGATGGTTGCAAAATTAGCCTGTAATTATTTGACCCTCATGACGGTCTGGAGACTCTTTAATGGATAACGGACCGATTATTTCAGCTGCTAAAGTCATGAAGACCTACCGGTCACGAGATGTCGTGGTCGAGGCTTTGAACAATGTTTCGTTCGAAGTAATGCCTGGCGAGATGGTTGCCGTTATGGGGCCGAGTGGTTCAGGTAAGACGACGTTGCTGAATTGCATGTCAGGGTTGGATTCGATAGATGCCGGCGATGTGAGCATTGCGGGGCAGTTACTTCGCACGATGTCGGATGACGCTCTAAGTGATTATCGAGCGAGTTCGATGGGATTTGTATTTCAGTCTTATAACTTGTTGCCGGTGTTGAGTGCTCAGGAGAACGTTGAACTTCCGCTGGTTTTGGCTGGGAATTCTCAGAAAGTGGTTCGTGAGAAGGCCCATGAGAAGCTTGAACTTGTCGGTCTTGGTGATCGAACTGGTCACCTTCCTGCGGAGCTTTCAGGTGGGCAGCAGCAGCGCGTGGCGATTGCGCGAGCACTGGCGAACGACCCTGCTATTGTTTGGGCCGATGAACCAACAGGAAACCTCGACTCTACGAATGCAACCGAGATTATGGATTTGCTTGTTCGGTTGAACAAAGAGCAAGGTCAGACGTTCGTGTTGGTGACTCATTCTGAGGATGTCGGTGGAATGACCGATCGAATCGTGAGAATGAGTGATGGTGTTGTTGTTTCAACTAGAGATGCCGTAAGCGCCTAAGGGGCTACTGATTTGGAAAAGCTCTTTGGTGTAGAGATGAACATTCTTGCCAGCTATTTGGCTGGCGGGACGACATTTGTTCTTATCACCGTATTTTTACTTGCCCTTCGCAACAAAGTGTTGCTGAAGTTGGCTCTCCGCAACATTCCACGTCGTAAGGCGCAATCGATTTTGATTGTGGTTGGACTTATGTTGAGCACGACGATCATCATGTCGGCTCTTGCGATTGGTGATTCGGTTACGAGCTCGATTCGTTCAGGCGTATTGGATTCCGTGGGCGAGACCGACGTTCGGTTATCGTCGCCTGTTGTTGCTGGATTCGGTGACGATTATCTGCAAGCTTCGCTTGTGGATCGCGTACGGGTAGCTGTTGAGGGCGATGAGCGTGTTGACGGTGTGATGCCGATGATTCGCGAGCGCCTACCAGTGCTGAATGAACTCACTGATAAGACGGTTGCAGAAACTTCGGTGGTTGGAATCGATCTTGATTCACTTGCCGGGTTTGATGGCCTAAAGAACGTTGGTGGCGATCCTGTGGATCTTGCTGTGCTTGGTGACGGTTCTACGATCATCAACCGTTCTCTATCTGAAAAACTTGCAGCTGAGATTGGCGATGACATCACATTAGTCGCGCCTTCGGGACGCAGCGTGTACAGAGTGATTGATATTGTCGATGACAAGGGACTTGCAGGTGGTGACCAAGAGATTCGTTCGTCTGCGTTGTTCTCGGTAGGGACGTTGCAGGGTGTGCTTGATCGTCAAGGTCAGTACAACATGATCGAAGTATCGGTAGCTGGTGGTCTGCGAGTCGATGAAGACGATTCAGACGACCTAACCGAAGAACTTCAGTTGTTGTTCATTGATGATGAAGCAGCGACCACATTATTTAATGTTTTGAAATCTCCAATGGTATTTGAGGCTCTTCAGGCGAGGTTGGACGAGGGTGGCTCTTCGGAAGGTCCGTTCTCAAGCGACACACTTGAAGATCTGGTTGCCGAACTATATAACGACACTCCTACAGATGAGTTCAAGGTTGCGATAACGAACACTAATACGCTGGCTATTCTTGGTGGAGTGATCGAGGAAATAGGCGACCCTGAATTGGCTCAGTCGCTGTTAGTACCGGCTTCGCAGCTTGTGGAGCTTGATGTAGTTGCGATCAAGAATCGAGGGCTAGCAATCGCCGATTCGGTCGGTGGATTTATTGTCACTCTATTCAGCATATTTGGATCGTTCTCGATCATCGTTGGATTACTGCTTATCTTTCTCGTATTTGTGATGTTGGCTGCGGCTCGTACGACGGAAATGGGAATTATTCGAGCTGTCGGCACGAAGCGTCGGCATTTGGTGCAGATGTTCGTGTACGAGGGAATTATTTACTCTATAGGTGCGGCATTGCTAGGTTCCGTTCTGGGTCTATTGGCTTCGGTTGCACTCATTGGAATAATGGGCGGATTGGTTAGTGATGACGACGGATTTGCCTTTAGCTACAACGTGACATTGCAGTCGGTTGTTGTGGCGTTCTCACTTGGATTGGTACTGACTGCCATTACGGTCGCAGTATCGGCGTATCGAGTCAGTAAGCTAAATATTGTTGTTGCTATTCGTGGGCTTGGGGCGGAATTCGTCCATGACGAGACTCCTAGCACTGGTAGGCGTTTCAAGTCAGCAATACGCTGGCTGGGTGGTCCATTCACTTATGCGTACGACACGTTGCAGCGTATGAGAACAGGTCAGGGATTTATTGTTCGGATCGTTCTTAACATACTGTGGCTACTGATCATAGCGCGGGGTATGGCCTCACTTTTCGCTCCTGATACAGACGAGAGCTTGAAGGCCCAAGCGGTTGGTGCAGTAATTTTGTACTGGCTCTTGGTATTCATTTGGAAGATGTTCAAGTTTGTGCAGCCATGGTTGGCTTCGGGCTGGCCTCTATTGCCGTTTGGTGTTCTTGTAGCGTTGCTCGGATTTGATTCTGAGCATGGGATTAGGGGTTTCGGCATTGATAACGCAGCGTTATTTACTAGCGGTACGACTCTTATAATCATCGGCCTTGGATTGGCTATGCGACGACTGCTAGATCGACGTGGGTACCGCGAGGAATTTCAGAAGCGGGTTTCGATGTCGTTCATCGGCATAGCGATGCTGGTGTTCTGGGGATTGCCGTTCGACACTTTGGATGTACTTACAGGCACTCTTGCGGGCGGACCTGAGATGTTCTTGCTTTCGGGTGTTTCATTGGTAGCAGCAACTGTTTGGACAGTGATGTATAACGCTGATGTTATTGTTTGGATTGTTTCGAAGATGATCGGTCGATTCGGTAGCTTGCGTCCTATTGTGAAGATGGCGATTGCGTACCCTATGGGCGCTCGGTTCAGGACAGGACTGACTTTGGCGATGTTCTCGTTGGTGATCTTCACGATGATGATTTTCGCAATTCTTACGAATCTGGGTAATGTGATTGAGGATGAGCCGGAACTGGTTTCTGGGGGATTTGATATTCGTGGTCAGATCGATGCTGAGTTGCCGATTGACGATGTCGATGCTGTGATCGCTGCAAGCGGTGGGAAGCTTTCGGCTTCTGATTTCACTGTGATTTCGGCACAGGCGAGTTTGCCTGTCGAAGCCCGACAGGACGGGGTTGAAGAACTAGCGTTCAAGGGCGCCAGAGTGCGGGCTTCGGATGATGCGTGGTTGTTGAACAATGTGTTCGAACTGACCCATTGGGATCCTGCTTACGGTTCAACATCCGCCGAGATTTGGGCAGCAGTAGCTGCCGATTCAACGTTGGCTGTCGTAAACGCGGCGATGATCGAGACCGGCGGATTCGGTGGAGATGGAGAATTTGTACAAGGTCCATCGTTCGGTATCAAGGGCATTAAAGCGACTGAACCTGGGGAGATTACCGGCATTGATATTACGATTCGCCCTCCGATTGGACAGAGCGTTGGAGATTTGGTGGATCGCAAAGTAATTGGTGTACTAGATCAGTTTGCTGATTCGTTTGAATTCCGAACGTCGGATATTTATATGAACCCTGGCATTCTCGACGAGATATCAAATAAGCCGGTTCCGTTTGTCGACTATAAGTTCAGACTTGTGGATTCTTCACGTGCCGAGGAGATTACTCGGGTGCTTGAGACCGTGTTCATTGAGCATGGGCTGAGTGCTACGACTACTGCTGCAGACATTGCGGAGCAACAATCTCAAAACACCGCTTTCAACCAGTTGTTCCAGGGCTTTATGGGACTTGGTTTGTTGGTCGGTGTTGCGGCGCTTGGCGTGGTTTCGTTTAGAGCGGTTGTCGAGCGCAGGCAGTCGATTGGGATGCTGCGGGCGCTCGGCTACAAGGGCAGAATGATTCAGATTCAATTCTTGATGGAATCGGGAATTGTGGCGATATTCGGTTCGGCGATTGGTATTGGTTTGGGTGCTTTGATCGGTTGGAATATCTTCCTGTCGATCAGTGCTGAGGCTGATGGCCTGACGTATTCGATTCCGTGGCTGAACGTGACGATTATTGTGGTTGTTGCGGTGGTATTTTCGTTGATTACGACGTTTATTCCAGCGAGGCAGGCGTCGAAGATTAAGCCGAGCGAGGCACTACGGTACTAGGGTGGTGGCTAGGCCACTTTTTCTAGCCCACTGGTTTGTTGGCTGGGATGATTGATTCGTGGTGTGGGGGCGTTGGCACAGATCCTGATTTTCATCAGGATGACAGTGGTGGCTAGCGACGTTTTATTTCTGGTGGGTTGTTGCGTTTGGTGAGTGGTTGGGATTCGATGACTCGTTTCAGGGTGCTGATTACGCTGATCGTATTTGCGGCTGCTTCAGTGAGCTGCGGTGAGGTGGCGATCAAAGACGTTTCTGGTGATTCGCCTGTGTTGAGTGAATCGACCTTGCCTGGTTCGCCCGCTTCATCTGATTCGCCCATCTCGCCTTCCTCGACCCTGGGTGATTCGATTGTTGGGCCGCCTGATTCGGATTGGAATTGGCAGCTTTCTGGGGTGTTGGATATGTCGGTGGATGTTGCAGTTTGGGATGTGGATTTATTCGAAACTCCTGCTGATGTGATTGCTGAGCTTCAGGCGGATGGTCGGTATGTGATCTGTTATTTCTCGGCTGGTTCGATCGAGGATTGGCGCCCGGACGTTGGTGGGATAGAGGATTCGGCGATAGGTTTTCCGCTGGATGATTGGCCGGGCTAGCATTGGCTGGATGTTCGCGCTGATTCGGTGCTAAGCATGGTTGAGGGTCGGATGACGCTTGCTGCCGAGAAGGGGTGCGATGCGGTTGAGCCGGACAACGTTGATGGCTTCACGAATAAGACCGGGTTTTCGCTTTCTGAAGCGGATCAGATTGGGTTCAATACTTTGGTCGCCCAGTTTGCTCGCCAGCGTGGGCTTGCTGTTGGGTTGAAGAATTCTTTTGATATTGGGGAGCAGCTGGTTAATGACTTTGATTTTGCTGTGATCGAGCAGTGCCATGAGTACGACGAGTGCGAGCCTTTGGCGTTGTTTGTTGAGGCGGGGAAGCCTGTTTTCAATGCGGAGTATCCGGATGATGAGGGTGCTGCTGCGGGGTTGGCGGTTGAGCAGTGTGGTGTGGTGAATCGGTTGGGGATTCATACGGTGTTTTTGCCGTTGGATTTGGACGGTTCGTGGCGAGTGAGTTGCTAAGCGGGTGCCGAGGGCACTTTTTCTGACCTAAGGGTTGTGGGCTGAGATGAAAGTGGTGGCTAGGCCACGCTTTCTTGCGCACTGATTTGTTGGCTGGGATGTTCGTTGTTGGCGCGTGGGTAGTTGTGCATAGATCCTGATTTTCATCAGGATGACAGTGGTGGCTAGGCCACGCTTTCTTGCGCGCTGATTTGTGGGCTGAGATGTGAGTAGTTGGTGGCTAGCCGAGGGAGTGGTGGCGGGGTGTGAAGCGGCGGTCGTCGAGGATTTTCCGGGCTTCGTTTAGGTTGGCCTGTGTGTTGATGTTCATGAGGCTTAGCTTGCGGGGATCGACTTTTTCGATGTCGTCGTCGGTGAATACGGTGACGGGTGGGTAGTCGGCTTTTATGGCCTGTTCGATCACGTAGCGGGGTGATTTATCGCCTTCGGACAGTGCGTGTGCGAAGTATGGGACCCAGTGTTCACGTGGGTAGATGGCGTGGAGCGGGTTGAGGATGCCTTCTGATCGGGGGACGACCGCTGTGGGTGTGTCGGGCCCGTCGATTACGGCAGCTGCGGCCATTGCGGTGACTAATCTTCTGGATACGAACGGGTGGTCGCCTGCTACTACGAAGCTGAGAGGGGTGGTCGAGGATGCGATTCCGGCGTGGATTCCGGCGAGGGGGCCTTCGTACGGCGAGGTGTCGGCGACGACGTGCATGTTGAGGGCGATGCCGAGGTCGGGGACGTCGTCGGCTTGGTCGGGTCGGACTACGAGTACGAGTTCGGAGCAGATCAATTTTAGGGTGTCGGCCACGCGGGCTAGGACGAGTTTGCCGCCGAGGTGGGTGAGGAGTTTTGACTGGTTCGTTTGGGCGAATCGAGTTGAGAGGCCACCTCCGAGGACGATGCCGGTGAGGGTGGCTAGGCCACTTTTTCTTGCCTTTGTGGTGTTGGCTGGCATGTTGGGTGGGCCACTAGGTGGCGTTTTCTAGCCTTTGATCAGTTGGCTGGGATGTGGGTTGCTGGTGGGTTGGTCGTGGTTGCCACGTCGTGCCTCCTCGCAATGACAGGTGCCGGGGGCACGTTTTCTAGCCCATTCGGTTGTTGGTTGAGTCGTTAGGTTGTTGGTGGGTTGGGCGTTGGCACAGATCCTGATTTTCATCAGGATGACAGTGTTCCTGATGATGAGAGTTGTTTCGTGGTTAGCGATTTCTCCCTCACCCCAACCCTCATCGTTAGCTCCGGGCGTCGTCGGACGACTTGGTCGCGCGTCGCAGTGTCGTCTGAGCCGGGCGTCGTCGAACGACTTGGGCTCGCGCATGTCTGCGACGCGGCTCTAACTCCCCGGATCCGGAGGTGGACTTTTTTCTCCGGGGACGCATTCGCACTTGGTCGTATTATCGCTGCGCGAAAGTGGGAGAGTGAGTCAGGAGATTTAGTTCTCATCCTCTTCTGCCTCTTCAAATTCGCCTATTGCTCCGAATAGGGGGGTGTTGGGGTAGAAGCGGCTCCATGCGTACCAGAAGCCTGTCATGCCGGTGAGAATTTCGAGTCGGCTGCCTTTGAGTTCGCCTTCGATGCATTCGCCGGAGACGGCTCGCCAGACGGATCCGGTTTGGGTGTCTTCAACTAACCATGGCTGGTAGTCGGCTCGTTCGCCTTCGCCAGAGGTTGTTGATTCGACGCTGCGTCGGTGCGGGTTTTTGCTTTTGCCTTTGAAGTTGAGGGTTCGGCCGTTCACGATTCTCGAATATGCTACTGCGGTTGCGGACGAGCGTTCGTGAAGCACTACGATGGGTTCACGGCCGAGGTCTTCTTCGACGAGTGGGGTGTCGATTAGGCCAGGGTAGGAATATGCCTTCACTTCGCCCTTGATATCGATGCCCAGTACGACGTCTTTGCCGTGGAGGCGTTTATCGGTTGGCATGAGGCTGTGGATGCCGTTTCGATCGTTGGCGTAGTAGCGTTCGAAAATGTCGGCTTCGGGTCCACCTTCGGTCGACATGACTTCGGTGTCGGGGTATGCCTGTTTCCATGCTGCCCAAGTTGTTGTGATGACCGGGACTTGCACGAGGGTCCATCCGGCGAGTTCGCCTGTGACTGCCTGGCCGATGAACTGGACGAAATTGCTGTTGTTGTTATCGGGAAGAGCGGGCGAGTTGAAGACGGTGTGGGTGTGTCGGTTGAGGGTAACTGCTTCGTTGGTTCCGGGTTTCGCCAAGAAGGCTCTGGCGGAGTAGGTGACTGGCGACCACGAGATTATGACTTCCGTATCGCCGAATTTTTCGTTTGAGATTTCGCGAATGCCGATGGCTGCGAGTGGGTATGCGGCGGCTTCTCCGTTGAAGTAGATGCCTACTACGCGGTCGTCGGGCATAAGTTCTTCGTCGGCTTCTTCGGCGTCGATGAATTCAGGTGGCTCGCCGGGTCCGAGTTTTCGCTTGCCGGGGTTCTTTCGGTACTTTTCGAAGATTACGACTTGCTGGTTCGGGAGGTGTAGTGAAATTCGAGTGGCGAAGAATCCCCAGCGTGCGAGGAAGTAGACGACGAATCCGCCGATGTAGACGCCGAATAGTTGGTCGACGTATGCGAGCGGGCCGGAGACTGCGAATCCGATTTGGGTTACGGCGAACGCGGCGATGAAGACGATGAGGGCGCGTAGGCGGGGGTTGAGTGAGTTCCAGTAGATTTTCATGGTAGAGAGGCTACTTTTTCTTGCCATGTAGCGGTTGGCTGGTGCCAGTGGCACGTTTTATCGCCATTTAGTAGTTGGCTGAGATGTTCGGTTGTTGGTGGATTGGTTGGTTTATTTTCGCTGCAGAGGGGGGAGAGAGATCCTGAAATAAATTCAGGATGACACTCTCCTTGCTTTGGGCGATTGTAGGAGTGATCGTTTCTAGTAAAAATTTTGAACTCTGATGTTATCGGCAGGTGGGGGAGTTCGCGTCGTTATGGGCGTGGGTTCGGGCGGTTATACTTCGCCAGCGTTGAGTGGGTGGTATTTCGCCTTTGCCCAGCTTTAGCGACAACGACAGTGACGATCACGATTTAGGAGACCGAAATTGGTTGATGCAGCCGTCAGAGTATCTGATGACCTTTTGAAGAAGTACGAGGACGTTTCGAATGCCACTGTTCTTGGGGCGTTGGCGAAGCGCGGGTATTTGAAGGTGTTTATGTACGGCGTACACAGTTTGTCGCCGGGTCGTCGTTTGGTGGGTCGGGCTGTGACTCTTCGGTATCTTCCTTCTAGGCCTGATTTGCAGGAGCGTGTGACTCGTGGTGGTCATGGCGAGGGGTTCAACGAGACGCCTCGGTGGGATGCTCTTGAGGCGCTGACGCCGGGTGATGTGTTGGTTGCTGATTGCATGGGCATGAGCATGACGTCGACTGGTGGTGACGTTGTGTTTTCACGGATTCTTACGAAGAAGGCTGCGGGTTTGGTGACGGATGGTGGCGTTCGTGATGGTCACAAGGTGGCTGAGTATGGGTATCCGGTTTACGGCGGCGGAAGTACGCCTACGATTGGCGAGCCGAACGTGTTGCCGTACGAGGTGAACGAGCCGGTGCAGTGTGGGACGGTTTTGGTTTGGCCTGGTGATGTGATTCTTGGCGATGAGGATGGCGTGGTGGTGTTGCCTTCGCAGTTGGCTGAGGAGATTTATGACGAGTGTGTGCATCACGATGAGGTTGAGGCTGCGATTTTGTGGCACACGCAGCGTGAGGGTATTTCGCCGAAGTTCTTTTATCCGTTCAACGATGAGACGGAGAAGATTCACGCTGCCTGGCTCACTCGTGAGGGTTAGTCGCCCCTCGGCTGTTGGCTGGGATGTTGGGTTGTTGGTGGGTTTGGCATGGTTGCCGCGGCGTAGGGTTTCCTCGCGATGACAGGTGGGTTGGCCACGTTTTTTCGCCCTTTATTTGTTGGCTGAGGCGTGAGGTTATTGGTGGGTTGGTCGTGGTTGTCGGCTTGAAAGTTGGGAATTGCTGTTTATGAGTGATCGTGTTGTTAAGATTTCTGCTGGTGGGTTGACTGTTACTGCGACTTTGAATGATTCGTTGACGGCGGATTTGTTGTGGGATGCTTTGCCGATTACGGGGGCTGCTCAGACCTGGGGTGATGAGATTTACTTTTCGATTCCGGTGAGTACGGATGAGGAAGAGGACGCGGTCGAGACGGTCGAGATGGGGGCTGTTGCTTACTGGCCTCCGGGTAAGGCGTTGTGTTTGTTTTGGGGTCCGACTCCGATGAGCGCACCGGGTGAGATACGTCCTGCTTCAGCTGTGAATGTGATGGGTTCGATTGATGGCGATCCGACGGTGTTTGCGCAGGTAGCGGATGGCGCTGAGATCGTCGTAGAGGTCGCTAAGTGACCTTTTGGGAGGATTAGTGCTTGGCTGTTTCAGGATCGGGTGGTTATTTGAGATTTGGAGTTGTTTTGTTTTGGCGATGATGAAGACGGCTTATTTTTATGGTGGGGCGGATATTCGGGTTGTTGAAGAGGAGATTCCTTCGCCGGGTGCTGGCGAGGTGCTTTTCAAGGTGATGTCGGCTGGTGTTTGCGGTAGTGATTTGCACAACTATCGGGGGCACCGAACTCGTGAAGACGTTCCGTGGCAGCAGGGTCACGAGCTTTCGGGTGTAATCGCTGGATTGGGCGAGGGCGTGACGGGTCTGGAGATCGGTCAGCGGGTTGGCATTGAGGCTGAGCATTTGCTTGGTTGTGGTGTTTGCCGGTTGTGCCTGGATGGTCAGTACCACTTATGTCCTGATCGTGGCGTGAGGCATGGGGCAAAGCAGTCGAGTCACGGCTTTTCGCAGTACGACGTTTGCGTTGTTGGGAACGTTACGGTTTTGCCGGATGATGTTTCATTTGATGGTGCTGCGTTGGTGGATTGCTATGCGTGCGGGGTTCATGCGATGAATCGTGTGCCGGATATTTCCGGCCAGAGTGTGGCGATTATCGGGGCGGGTGCGATTGCATTGACGTTGGGTCAGGTTTTAAGGGCTAATGGCGCTTCGAGGGTGATTTTAATTGGGACTCGGGAGCAGCCGGTTGAGGTTGCTGTTGCTTCAGGTGCCGCTGATGTTGGTGTGGCGATTTCTTCAGGGCAGGATCCGGTTGAGGCTGTTTTGGCTGCTACCGGAGGCGAGGGCGCTGCGGTGACGTTTGAGACTGTTGGCGGCCAGAGCCAGTTGATTCAGCAGGCGGTTGAGATGACTCGGCGCGGTGGTGTTGTTTCGGTGATGGGCTTGTTCACAAAGCCCCAGACGATTGACCCGGCGATGGCTATGGAGCGTGAGGTTAGTATCGGCTGGTCGAACAGTTTTTCGAGATGGAATGGCGAGTCGGAGTTTTCGACTGCGCTTGGGCTGATGGAGGTGGGTCGGTTGAATCCAGATCCTATCGTCACGCATCATTTTTCATTGGATGAGATTGGGTTGGCGTTTGCTACGGCTGACGATAAGCGGGAGTCGGGGGCGATTCGGGTGATGATTTCGCCTTGGGGCCACTAGGTGGCGTTTTCTAGCCCGCTGATTTGTTGGCTGAGGTTTTGGGTTGTTGGTGGGTTGGGCGATTTTGGTTCGCTGCATAGGGGGAGATAGATCCTGAAATAAATTCAGGATGACAATGGGTGCTCTCGGACGGTTTCGTTTGGAATGCTGATTTGTTGGCTCGGTTGGGCGATTTTGGCTGGGATGATCGGTTCGTTGTGGTGGCTCGTTGGCGCAGATCCTGATTTTCATCAGAATGACAGTTTGCGGTGTAGATGTTTTTGAATGGGTGACGATTTGGAAACGGACAATTTGGATTTGGTGATTCGGGCTTCTCGAATGGTCTGTGCGGCTACTGGGCTAGATGGGCCTGGTGTGATTGGTGTGCGGGATGGGTTGATTGCTTTTGTGGAGCCGGGGTTGGTTGATGGCGAGTTGCCGGCTGCTCGCGAGACTTTGGTTGTTGACGATGGGGTGTTGCTTCCGGGGTTGGTGGATTTGCATGCGCATCCGGCGCTTTCGGGTTCGAAGTTTGGGATTGATCCGGATGTGTGTTTGTTGCCTCGGGGTTCGACTACTGTGCTTTCGCAGGGTGATGCTGGGGCTCGGAATTTGGATAAGTACATTCCGGAGACGATCCAGGGTGTTCGCACTCGGGTGAAGCTGGCGATTAACTTTTGTGCCGAGGGCGAATCTAATCCTTTGGGTCGGTTTTTTAGTCTGGATGAAGCGAGTGTTGACGAGTGCGTGGCTGCGATCGAGCGGGGTGGCTCGAATGTTTGGGGCATTTCGCTGAATATTGCTTTGATTCGTGGCGAGGGGATTGATCCTTTAGAGGTGATGCGTCGGGGGATTCGTGCTGCTGGGAAGTCGGGTAAGCCGGTGATATTCGGGGCTACGAAGACTGCGGATGTTCCTTTGGCTGATCAGCTTGCGTTGTTGAGGCCGGGCGATTTGATGACGTACTGCTTTTACTCGGGTGACGGGAGCATTGTTGAGGACGGCCGGGTGCTTTCTTCGGTTTGGGAGGCTCGTGAGCGGGGCGTTTTGTTCGATGTTGGGGATGGTGCGACGGCGTTCGGTTTCGATGTGGCTGAGATTGCGGTTTCGGAGGGGTTTACGCCTGACACGATTTCTACGGATTACTATCGGCATCATTTTGTTGAGGAGCCGGATCACGATGTGTCGCATGTCGTTTCGAAGATGATTGCGGTTGGAATGATGGCTGAGGAGTGTTGGCCATTGGTTACTTCGGTGCCGGCGCGGGTGCTTGGTTTGGGCGATGAGATGGGGCGGTTGGCTGTGGGTGCGGCTGCTGATTTTTGTGTTGTAAGGTCTGGGGATGGGGTTGAGTCGATGGTGGACGGGGCTGGTGAGGTTCGGAGTGGTGTGAGGTGGCGGGCGGTGGATGTGGTGAAGGGTGGTGTGGCAGGTGGCTAGGCCACTTTTTCTTGCCTTTGGGGTGTTGGCTGGGATGTTGAGTTGTTGGTGGGTTGGGCGTGGTTGCCACGTCGCAGGGCCTCCTCGCAATGACATGTGGGCGTTGATGGCTGAGATGATTGGTACTTGATGTGGGTACGTGGGCATAGATCCTGAATTAAGTTCAGGATGACAATGTTGACGTTGGTTCGTTGATGTTCGATGAAAAGGAATTTGAGATTTTGATTATTCGTCGGTCGGATGTGGAGGCTGTGGATCGGTATCCGGGGTGTCCACGGTTTGCTATTGCTGGTGCTGATTTTGGGCATACGAGTTTGCACGTTGGCGATCTTTCGTATTTGCCGGGTTTCGGGGTGCCTCATCACTACCACACGGGTGGTGCTGAGGAGACGCAGATCATGCTTGAGGGCGAGCTTGAGTGCTGGGTGGATGGCAAGCGTGTGACGGTGTATCCGGGCGATACGGTTACTGCTGCTCCTGGGATTGGGCATGCGTTTCAGAATCGCACTGACAAGATCGGGCGGATGATCACTGCTTTTCCGCTCACTCCTCCTGAGACCGTTCATATCGACGATCCTGAATTGAAAGATGCGACGGATCACCCTTCGATAATTCGCGCTGAGTCGAGGCGGGTGCCTTACGCGGCGGGTGTTGAGGGTGTCGATAGGATCGAGTTATCGGGTGATTTTTCGGGTGCGAAGTCGACTTACTCGTATCTCGTAGATATTCAGCCGGGTGCTTCGATGCCGCCAGAGACTCAGGATGCTGAGACTGCGATTTTCGTGGTTACGGGTTCGGTTATTTCGGTTGCTGAGGAAAATTATTCGCTGGCGGCTGATGATGGCGCCGTGATTCCGGCTGGCGAGGCTTACGGGTTTGCCAACGAGGGTGATGAAGTGGCCAGGTTGTGCGTGGTGCATCCGTTCTTGAACAGCTAGTTGTGACTTGGGTTCGGCGTTGCTCGGACATCCCTTGTAAACTATCGCTTCTCATTTGAATTTATTCGCTTGAATTGTCGTTGTGTTTGTTTTGGCAATTCTCGCTGTGGAAAGTAGCTGGTATGACAATTCTGCGACGGGCCGACCAGAAAGAATCTTCTCCGATGGAGGGGATGAGTTCGTTGACGATAGCGGGTGCTTCCACGGGAGCGGCGATGGCGACGGTTGGCGATTTGACGGTGCAGCCGGGTGTGAAGTCGGGGTATCACTTGCATCCGAATACGGAAGAGGCGATTTTCGTTGTTGAGGGCGAGATGGAGTTCAGGGTTGGGACTTCCCGATTCCGGGCTTCAACTGGTGATTGTGTTCTGGCTCCGAAGGGGATTGGTCATGGTTTGGAGAATGTAGGCGATTCTCCTGCTCGGTTGATTACGATTTACCCGACTGCTGATCCTGAGCGTGAGTCTTTGGACGATGTGGCGTATACGGATGGGAATCCGGGTGCGACGGTGTTTGTTCGGGGCGAGAACGAGCCTTTTGAGTTTATGGCGGGTGTTTCTCGGTACGACATGGTGGGCGATTTTTTGGGTTCGGTTTCGCTTTTTTTGAGCGAGTTGGTTTTCGAGCCGGGTTCGATTGCTCCGAATCACTATCACCCTGGTCACGAGGAGTCGATGTTCTGTCTCGAGGGTGAGTTGAACGCTGTATATGCGGATGAGAATAATGTTTTGCTGAAGACTGGCGATTGCTTTACGTGCGAGGTTGGAATTCGGCACGGGATTTATAACGTTTCTTCGAAGCCGGCGAGGTTGCTGGCGATTCACCCGGTGCTGAATCCGCCGCCAAGAATCGATGTCGACTAAGGTCGCTAGGCGACGTTTTCTAGCCACTTAGTGGTTGGCTGTGGCGTTCGTTGTTGGGTGGTGTTGGGTTTTTGGATCCTGAAAATGAATTCAGGATGCCAGTTCTCTCGTTCAGGATGACGGTTTGCTTTCGGCGCGTTTTATTGAGCGCGCACCGGGGGCACACCTTATTCACATGTTGTGGTTCACCCCCATAGAGAGTGGTGGTGTGGGCGCATCCTCGTTGGGCGGGTTGACGGATATTCTGCCTTGGTAAGTTGGTTCGTATCTCGATGCGTGCGGCTTATGCGGGCTGTCTTTTTCGGTAGGCAGTTTTTGATTTAGCTATTCCGCTGCGGGAACCATCCAAGTATCCCGTTTAGCGTTGAGTGTTGAAGAAAATCTGAAATATATGCGCACCAAACAGCGTGGTATCACTGGGCTTGAGACGGCGATCATTTTGATTGCGTTTGTAGTGGTTGCTTCGGTTTTTGCGTTCACTGTATTGAGTACTGGTGTGTTTTCGAGCGAGCGAGCGAAGGAAACGATTTTCGCCGGGTTGGAGCAGACGAAGAGCAGTTTGCGTCCTTCTGGTAGCGTGATTGCGTTTAAGGGTTACGTTGGTTCTACCGAGGCGATTTTCAAGTTCAGCGTGATTCTTGAATCGGTGGATGGATCGAGTCCGATTGATCTGACTCCTCCTTACACTTCTGACGGTTCTGGTACTGATCCCGATTCTTCGGTGACTACGAACAAGTTGACGATTGCTTATATCGACGATAATCAGATTTTGCAGGATGTTCCTTGGACCGTGAATTTCATGGGTGATAATGGCGACAATTTGCTGGATGACGGTGAGAAGGCCGAGATTGTTGTTTGGCTAATGGATAGGGCTACTGGTACGGATGTGACTTCGAACGATTCGGTTGGTTATATGTCGAGCGGTGGGTTGTCTTCTAGTGGCAGTTTATTGACGCCGAATGATCAGTTCACGCTTGAGCTACAGCCTGCTTCGGGTGCGGTTCTTACGATTCGACGTTCGCTTCCGGCTGCGTTGGATACGGTTGTGAACTTGCGCTAGGCGTGGCGTTAGCTCTGGGCGTCATCGGATGACTTGGTCGCTCGTCGCAGTTCTCTCACCCTCTAACTCCCTCCCACTCTGGGAGGGAGGACAGGAACGGGCTGCGGCGGTCGTTGGGTGACTTGGTCGCTAGCTCTGGATTGATCGCTTGTATTGGCCTTTTGGTGATCTCTCTTTTCGATTGTTGAGGGAGAGATGACGTTTCAGCCGGTTTGTCCGTGGTCCCTACGCGTTGGTCGGGAAGAGGGAGTTTCACGAGAGGCTGAGTCGTGCGTTGTTGCGGCCAGCGTTCTTTGCGCGTCCCCCCACCAGGTCCCTCGGCTTCGAGGACTTCGCTCGGGAAAGGAAATGGCGGGCAGTCAGATCCTGCATCCACCTCGTCACACCGCCGAAGGTCTCTCCACAGGGGTTGAGAAATGGTGGGCGCAGCGGTTGTTTTGGAGCTGACGAAAAGCTTGATTTAGGCTGCTTGCTTTAGGGTTTTCAGGGCTTTTCTTACGCCGGTGCCTATTAGGATTTCGACTTTTCCGCCGTTTAGGGGTTTGTCGAGGAAGCTGTTTATGCCGATGTACTTAGATTTACGGTGAGCTTCGGGTGTGAGGCGATCGGACATGACGATTTGGATGAGATTCTTGGCGTTGTGTGCACGGTTTAGTTTCGAGAACATTTTGAAGGCGTCCATATCGGGCAGTTGCCATTCAGTGATGACGATGTCGGGATCGTGTCGTTCTATCGCGATAAGTCCCTCTTGGGCTGTTTCAACTTCGATGCTGTTCTGATTGAGGCGTGTGAGAACAGCTTTGATTACATCTCGACTTTTTTCGTCGGGGTCGATGATGAGAGTCGTGGTTTTGGTTTGGGCTGGCGGGGCTGCTGGCACCGTTTTCACGATTTGCTCTAGGGGGACAGGCTTGGCGGGCGTGATGGCCGGGGTTACTTTGCTGATATGGAAAGCAATACGTTCGGTGAGTTCAGATACGCCGGTTTGCTTGAGTACGAAATCGGTTGCGCCTTTTTGGATGGCGTCTTTTACTTCCGAAGCATCGTTCGACGATGTGAACATGATTACGGGCACGTTGGAAGTTTGGCGAATGTCTGCGCAGGCGTCGGGTCCGCTCATTTTGGGCATGCGCATGTCGAGAACGACGAGATCGGGTTCGAATTCGGGGAATAGGATGGTCGCTTCGTGGCCATTTCGTGCAGCCTGAATTCGGTAGCCCTGTTCGACCAGAACTAGGATGATTGCTTCACGCAGGTCATCGGCGTCTTCGGCGACGAGGATTTTTGGTGCTGAGTTCGAATTTGAGGCTGCGCGTACGGGTTCGATCTTGGTTCTCCTTGGAGATCATGCCTAGTGCAGTTGCCGAATGTTCGTACGTGGGACTCGAGCGGTGAGGTACGTGCGATTTAGGTCAGGATCTGCTGTCGTGTTAGTTATTGTCGTATGCCGCTTGGTTTGATCTCAGTTCCTTCTGACCCGCAGGTGCGAGCCGATGGGTGCGATGGGTGTGGGTGTGAGTACGATTGGGACCGGTGGGGTTAATAGCCGGGAAAGGCTGACACTCTGGTGTAATAGAACTGTTTTGCGTTGCTTTTGTGTGTGAGGAAATTTTCTGTGGAGAAGATTGTTTACATTGCCTTTGCGGGTGCTGCTGGAACATTGAGCCGGTATGGCGTTGGGCTTCTTTTTCAGCGAGATGGCGCTAGTGGGATGCCGTGGGGCGTTTTCGCTGCGAATATGATCGGTGCGCTGTTGTTCGGGCTGATTTGGGCTGCGAGCGAGGAGCGTGGGTGGATTAGCGAGAATATGCGAGTGATTGCTCTGGTTGGGTTTATGGGGGCGTTTACTACGTTTTCGACGTTTGCTTTCGATAATGTGCAGATGGCGCGGGCTTCTGAATGGGGCTGGTTTGGGGCGAATATGGTGCTTACGAACGTTGGCGGGTTGATTGCGGTGTATGCAGGGTTCAGGTTGGTACGGGTGGGTGGCTAGGCGGCGGGGCCACGTTTTCTTGCCTTTGGAGTGTTGGCTGAATCGCACGGTTCTGTCAGAACTCAGTGTCGGGGCAGAATAGGATCATTCCTTATTTATTGAGGAGATCTGTTCATGGCCTGTCCACATTGCTTATCTAAGTCGGTGTCCAAAAGAAAATTTCGAACTTCGCTTGGCTATAGAACTTTCAATTGCGGAGACTGCAATAAGCGTTTCAACGAACGTTCAGGAACGCTGTTCAATGATCTCCAGTTCCCGAACGACATCGTTTTACAAGCGGTGTTTTGGCGTCTGAGATACAAGCTCGGATTCCGTGACGTTGCCGAACTGCTTGCGCAAAGAGGTTTCGTGGTCAGCTACGAAACGATAAGGGTATGGGAGTTCAGGTTTGCACCGTTAGTCAGTGAAAACCTTCGAGCCAAACGGCGTGGAATTACTGGTCAATCCTGGTATCTGGACGAGACATACATCAAGGTCAGCGGTCGTTGGCGATATCTCTATCGAGCCATAGATCGAGAAGGAAACCTGTTGGATTCGATGCTGAGTGAGCACCGAGACAAACATGCAGCTCGACGTTTCTTGCGCCGTCTGCTCGATAGTGCAGGGCAGAAGCCACTACGCATGACAACCGACAAACACCCGGCCTACACGAAAGCAATTCGCTGGATCGTCGGTCGCAAGGTCTTGCACCGCCACAATCAATATTTGAACAATCGAATGGAACAGAATCATCGAGGAGTCAAGCAACGCTATTACCCGATGCTCGGCTTCGCCAAGTTCGAGTCTGCTAGCCGGTTTTGCACGGCATTCGATGAGTTGAGAAATTATTTAAGAGTCCAGACCACGGGTAGCGAGCATGTTCCAGCGGACGTTCGAAGGAAGAT
>Ga0209402_10000654_pt1 | contig 40782 bp, 43 predicted proteins | sample ArcticOcean_MG_C_3_FD_187437 | JGI IMG/M metagenome (GOLD analysis project Ga0209402, IMG submission 187437) | Marine microbial communities from western Arctic Ocean - ArcticOcean_MG_CB8_126 (SPAdes) (version 2) | ecosystem: Environmental > Aquatic > Marine > Oceanic | place: Arctic Ocean... | reverse complement strand
GCTAGGTATAGGTGTAGGTCTCGCAATAGGTGCAGGTGTAGGTTCTATGCAAAACAATAAAACAGAAAAAAATAAAAATTAATTATGGCTAAAAAACAAACATTTACTTCAAAGTTAAGCAAAGACAAAAAAGACTTTAAATTTGTCAAACATATTAAGACAGTTACATCTGAAGACTCTGGGCATATAAAATTTATTGCTAATATGGTTCGTCTTGATGACAACGAAAATATTGATCAAGCTCTGAAGCGTATGGAAGAAGAAGCTTCTGTTACATTAGCATTCGGTGAGAGTGTTGAGGCTGAAGAAGTTGTAACCGAAGAAGCACCAGCTGAAGAAATTCAAGAAGAAGCACCTGCTGAAGAAGAAGTTCCAGCAGAAGATGCTCCAACCGAAGAAGCACCTGCTGAAGAAGAAGTTCCAGCAGAAGATGCTCCAACCGAAGAAGCACCAGCTGAAGAAATTCAAGAAGAAGCACCTGCTGAAGAAGAAGTTCCAGCAGAAGAATCTTCAGAGTCGGTACCTGAAGAAGATTCAGCTGAACAAGCTGATGAATCCTCCAAAGAATAATTAATTATTGGAGAGGTGGCCGAGTGGTTTAAGGCGCACGCTTGGAAAGCGTGTAAGGTTAATAGCTTTCGCAGGTTCGAATCCTGTTCTCTCCGCAATATTTTATGAATTTTGAAAAAATGAAGATTAAAAATAGTAAAGAAATTATAACGAATCGTTATTAAGTTGTATTTATGAGATATATAATCCCAATACTTTTTCTATCATTTATTATCGCACAAGATGGTGTTTATGATAAAATAGTAGAAGATCATGATAAAGCTGTAAAAGAAATCTTTGATGAGCAAATTGTAGAACAAAACAAACAATTAGAACGTATTTTAGCTAAAGAAGATTATAGAACGCTAACAAGTCAAGCGTTGTCTACGGGTGTGGGATTTATATTAACTTGGATGGCAGATAGTCCTGCTCCATGGTTGATTAGTGCTACTATAATACCTGCTATAAAGATGCGAAAAATCAATAAGAGTAATGATTCTATAGAGATTAAAAATGAAAGAAAAAAGAGAGTCAAAAGAAATGCTCAGTTAGGATCTATTCCTATTTATAAATGGATTATAGTATTGTTTCGAACACCTAAAGCAATACTTAATAATGTCTCTTAGTTATGTTTAAAGCCTTAACAGAACTGCGATCTAATACAAGAGAATTTGGTTTAATCGTTGCCATGAGAATGATTTTTAAGCAATATGGATGGAAAGTTGCAGTTGCATTGTTCATGTATTATTTAATTAGAGATGTTATTCTTTATATCATTATCCCATATCTCGTTGTAAAAGGTTTGATCACTGGATAAGCTATGAGAGTGCCTAAAATGCTCAGAACATGGCTTGTATTGCACTTTTACTTCGATTATGCGGTTGCTATACCCATATTCATTGGCGCCGAACAGATTGCCATATTTTTCCCTGATTATCCACTAGATACTGTAGCGCTAAGAGTTGTAGCGGCGGCATTATTTGGTATAGGGTTTAGCTCCCTTCAAGCTTCAAGTTTAGATTATGATAATATGGTTAAAAAATTACGTTGGGCAGTCATTTGGTCTGGAACTGCATGGGTAGGTATTTTAATATCGCTTTTATGTGGAGGTCACCCTCTGAATTGGCCTTTCTTTATTGTCTTTGTCTTGTTTAATGTTCTCTGGTCTTATTATGCATATAAGCTAGGATCATTTAACAATTTCTTTGGAAGTGTTAAGAAGTTGTTACGTTTTGATTTTGATTAGATATTATCTTTCAAGAAGACCGGGCATAGAAACTATGTTAAATTTTACTTCAATCTTATCTTGAATTACTTTGTCTTTAACCGTTTCTTTTGTAGTTGTCATTTTATTCCAAAAAGATTGAGCATCATCTAGGTGCATTTCAGCGCGATATTGAATACCAAAGTCTGTTCGATTAAACTCCATAGTTCCAGTTGCAGATTTGACATCAGATTCTAAATCTATAAGCGCTGTAAATACAATAGATTTTGTAATAGATTTAACAGTTAAATCACCAGAGATTTCCATATTATATTTTCCGTTAGATTTTTTTTCTAAAATCTTTGAACTATTAATTTTTAAAGAGGCTGTAGGAAAGCGTTCAACATGGAAAAAATCTTCACTTCTTAAGTGCCCAATTAAATATTCTTTTTTACTATCCGGAAGATCGATATTTATCATAGACATCATATTAATTACAACATCTCCAGTAATTTTATTGTCTTTTTCTAAATAAAGGTTTCCTGATTTAATTTTTAAATTTCCAGTATGATTCTTATCAATAAATCTTAGTCCACCTTTCCATTCTAGAGTGCTAGCTCTGCGATTAAGTATGATGCTTGGAGCAGTAATAGTGTTACGTCTCATTTGTTTGCGTTGATTGACCTGTGGAGTAAGATTAACTTTATGTTCAATCTGTTTACGTTCTCCGACACTTTTAAGCACCTCTTTTTCATCTGCTGATTGCGCCATTAATGGCATCATCATAATGCATAGTGTCAATAATATTTTTTTCATTAAAGTCCTTTGTTTGCTTTTAAATTTTTATCTAATAAATTGATGAACAAAAAATTACTACATATATACAATTCATACAATTAAATTTAATATCAGGAGGCGTGGCAGAGCGGTTGAATGCACTGGTCTTGAAAACCAGCAAGGGTGAAAGCCCTTCAGAGGTTCGAATCCTCTCGCCTCCGCAATGAATAAGCCTATTGTCAGATTTGCTCCAAGCCCAACAGGGTATCTTCATATTGGTGGAGCAAGAACAGCACTATTTAATTGGTTATATGCCAAGAAAAATGGTGGAACATTTCTTCTAAGAATTGAAGATACTGACTTAGAAAGATCAAAAGCAGAATATATTGATCAAATTACCGATGCTCTAGGTTGGTTAGGATTTGATTGGGATGATAATGTTGTTCTCCAATCGAAGAATAAATCACGACATGAAGAAGTAGTTAATCAAATGGTTCAGACAGGAACAGCTTATCGATGCTTTTTATCAAAAGAAGAACTAGATGCACTGCGTAAAGAATCAGAAGAAAGGAAAGAGCTATTTCGAGTTCCAAAGACATATAGAGATTATTCTTTAGATCAACAACAAGCATTAATAGATGAAGGCAAAGCTTTTACAGTACGCTTAAAAATACCTGATGGTATAACAGAGTTTTCAGATTTGGTATACGGAACTATTAAGGTTGATAATAAAGAATTAGATGATTTTATTATTGCAAGATCTGACGGATCTCCAACCTATAATTTTGTGGTAGCTATCGATGATTCAGATATGAATATTTCTCATATTATCAGAGGGGATGATCATTTAGCAAATACTCCAAAACAAATATTGGTTTATAAAGCATTGGGGTTAGCAATTCCTATATTTGCTCACCTACCAATGATCTTAGGGGCAGATAAGAAAAGATTGAGTAAAAGACATGCGGCAACAAATGTGCAAGAGTATAAGGAGAAAGGATTTACTCCAACGGCAATTATTAATTATCTTTCTTTGTTAGGATGGAATCCAGATTCAGATCAAGAAATATTTAATATCAATGAGCTTATTAGTGCTTTTAATTTTAATCAAGTCCAGAAAAAACCCGCCACTTTTGATGAAAAGAAACTATTATGGGTTTCTGGTCAGCAAATGGCACGAATGGAAACAAGTGCTGCTGTGAAAGAAATAGAATCTTTAGATAGTAATTGGGGCCTTAATCAAGACAATAAATATAAAAATGATGTCATCGCTTTAGTAAAAGATCGATCAAAAACATTAAATGATTTAATTGAAATTTCAGATATTTTCTTTAAAGAAACCATTTCATATGATCAAGATATGAGTCAAAAAATATTAGATGATAATGCCATACAAATAGTAAAAGATTTACATGAAGCTTTAAACATAGAAGATAATTGGAGAAAAGATGCGCTCGAGTCTATTTTTGATAATTTAATGACTCAACATGAATTAGGGTTAGGAAAGCTTATTAAGCCTGTACGATTTGCATTAACCGGTCTTGGTTATGGACCTGGAATTTTTGATATGATGTTTTTACTTGGAAAAGATAGATGTTTGGATCGTTTATCTGAAGCAGCTAAATTGTAGTTATGTATCGTTTATTTCTTTTATTTCTTTCTATTAGTACCCTGTTTTCTCAAACTAATTTTCCAAATAGTAAGGTGCAATTAATTGATAATAGAAGTACTAATCTTCATAGTTTAACTTCTGAAGTATCATTTGTTAGTTTTTGGGCAACATGGTGTATTCCATGTATTAAAGAAATCGATAAGTTAAATAAGTTTATTGATGATTATGAGGACGTATCAGTGATTCTAATTAACGAAGATAAACCTGGAGATAAAGCAAAAGTAAAGAGCTTTATTCGTTCAAGAAAATATCCCGTTGATGATAATTATCATATCGTATTTGATTTTGATAAAAAACTATCTAGACAATTTAGCGCTCAACCTATTCCATTAACTCTTATTTTAAAGGATAATAAAGTTATTTATCGTAAAAGAGGTTTTTATTTAGGTGATGAAGTTGAGCTAAAAAAGCAATTGGAAAAAGCGTTAAATGATTAAAAAAATACTTATTGGTATATCTTTATTTACATATGTTTATAGTCAGACAGATATTTCAAATCAGTTATCTGTACGGTATGGTGATAGTGATAACGACTATAATTATAGCGAGATATATCTTGATACGAAATTATCTCTAGATCGATCAAATTATCGGTTGGAATCAATTGTTACCTTCGAAGTCAGCGACCCTCCTGAAATTGGGTTAAATGCAAATGGCTTAGATGGATATTTATTTGGATTTTATAATGATAAATTTTCATTTGAAGTTGGTGATATATATCAAACATGGGGAAGAGGATTGTTATTGAATCAGCTAGATTTCCAAAATTTAGATTTTGATACAGGTTCAAAAGGATTAGGTATGCAATTTGATTATGAAGGGAAAACTTTAAATATTATTATGGGCGACACTAATAGTAGAAAGAGCACCACAGTTTTGGGTAATTACGATCCAAGAGTGCCCAACTATTTTATAGATCAGTTTATTTACGGAGCGGATTTTAGTTTAGATATTACAAAATTTAATATAGGAGCAGCTTTCTTGCTTGTAGATGAAGAAGAGAGATCTTTATCTCATACCTTAACGAATGTGCGCATAGATAGATCGCATCAATCTGGTGAATTTTTTATGTCTGTTATTAATAAGGTTTCTGAAAAGGATTCTGGAAATTTGAGAATTTATTATCCTGAAAAAGATGGTGGAGGTGTTTATCTGTCCAATACCAATTATTTCAAAGATTGGGCATTAACTTCTAGTTATCGAAAGTTTACAATCGATGTAAATAATCCAGTGATTCGAGATAATATAGTAGATAATTATGGTGAAGCATTAGATCTTCAACGTTCACCAAGCGGTTTTTATCAACATACGTTTAGATTGTTAAGTAGAAATTCAAAAGAAGTCAATCTTAATGATGAAGTAGGCGTAGAAATTCAATTATTAGGCCCTATTAATGATAATACAAATATTTCAGTTAACTATATGAAATCAAGTAGCTCAAAACAATGGTATAATGGATCAGGAGCGCTTATCGGTGACTGGTTTAGTGATAAGAATTCTTTTCTGCCTTCAAGCCGTCAAGGTTCATATCCATTTGAAGAGATATTTATTGAGTTGAGCGGATATAGTCCAAAAGGCAATATTTTTTATAAAGTTGGTATGGATTTTCAAGATCAAGTATTCAATGTTTTATCTAATTCAGGAGAAGTAAAATCCTTTGAAATAACTGAATCATTTACATTACCATTTCTAGTGAATATTGCTGTAAATCCGTTATGGAATGTTGAAGTACAATTAGAGTTACAAAAACTTAAGACAGGATTTGATACCACAATCATATCCGATGTTCATGGGATAGAAGATAATTATTCTTTTAATTCATTATTATCGGAAGAGTATCAAAAAAATCTATTCTTAGCATTATCAGCAAATTATAACCAAAAATGGTCTTTTAATCTCTCTCATGAATCAACCAATAGCGATGAGTCATTGCTTGACAATGGTCAGGATGAATCTTTTGATAGTTCTAATGATTGGAACTCATTATCTCTGGCATATAAGTTTAATTCTGATCATATGCTTGAATTATTTTATGGTTCTATTCGCGGTGGACTTGATTGTACAAATGGTGTATGTAGATATATACAAGCATTTGATGATGGCATAAGAATTGACTACAGTCGTAATTTAGACTAAATTTATCCAGTTTTAAGAAAATAGGTTTTTTGGAAAGGAGAACACTAAGATGAAAAATTATAAAAAACTTTTAATGATAAGCATAATGAGTTCCATGTTTGTTTTATCATGCTCTAATGGAGGAAGCAGTGTTAATGCTTCTACTGATAATACTTCAGAAACTGGCGGTAACGATGGTAGCGCAGTGAATGTTAAATCAAAAATTTTAATGGAGCTCTTTACATCAACAACATGCGGACCTTGTTTGCCACAGAATACAAAATTGAACGAATATTTAGATCCCACATCTTCAGTTTATGCAGGTGATTTAGCAGATGATTGGATTATCTTAAGATATCATGTATGGTGGCCTGCTTCTGGCGATCCTTATTATGATTTTAATCCTAGTCCAGTCATTAATCGTGAAGACTACTACGATGTAGGCTATGTGCCTCATATGTATACACAAGGATGGACTGATTCTGGTAGTACTGCAGCTACATGGAGAACACATGCAAGAGCAGAGGTTGATGGCGTAACACCTTTTAATGTTCAAATAACTGGAACAAGAGATGGTTATAATATTAGTGGAAATGTTACGGTCACTTCATCTGGAGATGTAAATAATCTTGGATTTAAATTGTATCTTACAGTAACTCATGATAATTCACAGTATCAAGCACCAAACGGGCAAACAGTATTTGATCAGACATTTATCAATTTCTTAACATTTGATAATTCTTCTGGTTCAGTATCTTATGGGGAGCCATTAAACTTGGGCGCAGGCGAAACTCATACAAAGAGTTATGATTGGACATTAGATAGTAATTGGCCAAACAATTCAAACGTTTCTTGGAGCGCAGAAGATTTAACTCTTGTTGCTTTTGTTCAATTTGATAATAGCGGACCTAATGAGAAAAAAATCTTCCAGGTTGAAGCTCTTAGTTTTGATTAATAAGTTTCGGTCTTATTTACATATGCGCCCGTAGCTCAATTGGATAGAGCGTCTGGCTACGGACCAGAAGGTTGTGGGTTCAAGTCCTTCCGGGCGTACACATGTCTATTGAAAATCAATTAGGAGCTGTTTCCCATGAAGATTGGATGCGTCGTGCTTTAAGTATGGCATCAAAAGGGATGCGAGAAGATGAAGTGCCAATCGGTGCTATTATTGTTTATAAAAATAAAATTATAGGCCAAGGCTATAATCAATGCGAATCTTTAAATGACTCTACTGCGCATGCAGAAATGTTAGCAATTACAGCAGCATCTAATACGATAGGAGATTGGCGATTAACTGATTGCAGTCTTTATGTGACAAAAGAGCCATGTTCTATGTGCGCTGGAGCCATTATAAATAGCCGTATTGATGCTCTGTATTTTGGGTGCTATGATGAAGATTTTGGTGCATGTGGTTCTAAGTTAGATATTTGTGGAAATCCTACCTTTAAAACACCTAGCGTTGTCAGAGGAAATGTTTTAGGTGGAGACTCGCTTGTTTTGATTCAAGATTATTTTTTTAAGAAGAGAAAAAAGAAAAAAGATTTAGAATTTTAATTAAAGTAAATGCGGTAAAATGGCTTTTCTATTCTTCGGATAATTCTCAAATGTTTTATTATACCACTTATGACCAGCTATAGCTCTTGGAATAAGATTTGCTATAGTCCATATCGCAAAAGATAAACCAGCTAAAGACCATGTCATTAAAGCAAATGCGAACCATTCTATAATTTCTCCTAGATAATTTGGATATGAGACATATTTATACATAAAACCATGAGGAATATGATAGCCTTTTTTATTAGATCTTAGGCGTAATAAAATATTATCCGATTTAATATTGATAGTAGCTCCTACAAAAAATAGTATAATGCCTAATATGAAATTCCATTCATATACATATTCTAATGGATATGCTTGTATAAAGCCTAGATAGTATCCATTGATAAAGCCATTAATGGTATTGAACATAAGGGCTAGGAAGATAATTAAAAGTGGCATTTTAGATGGATTTTTCTGTCTAATGGGATAGATAATACCACGATTAAGATAATGACCTAGCCATAGTATAAGAAATATATATGAGACCAGACTTTTTTCTATAGGTCCGGTTAAGAAAAAGTAACCAATCATAATTGGTGACATGATTTCCATAATCACCCATCCTAATTGACTGGGAATCATAATAAAGAACCAAGAACCCCAATTTGATTTAGAAAATTTACCGTATGGTGCAGGTATCTTTAATAAAACAAGGAAGGTTATAGATCCTAATAAAAACCAATAATCTATTCCTGTTTGATAAATTTGTAACATCGATAATAATTTATGGGTAATATTGATTCGTTCAAAGAGCGTTTATGATTAATAAAACAATTATAGTAACAGGGGCAACCGATGGGATAGGCTTAGAAGCAGCCACTAAGATAGCTGCTCTTGGAAACCGCGTAGGTTTAGTTGGTAGAAATCCAGAAAAAGGTGCAAAAGCAATTGAACGTATTACAAGTTTAACTCGAAATGATAAGCTTGATTTCTTTCAAGCAGACTTAAGTTTGGTATCTGAAATTCATAAACTTTCTCAAGAAATTAAAAATAAATATTCCAAACTCAATGTGTTGCTAAATAATGCTGGAGGAGCAAGTAAAAATAAGGTTATTACCTCAGAGGGACTTGAAAAAACATTTGCAACGAATCAGATGAATTATTTTACGCTTACGACCAACCTCATGGATATGTTGTCAGCATCTGAAGGCTCTAGAGTAGTTAATGTTGCATCCAATGCTCATATTGGTACCACTATTGATTTTGATAATATTAATGCTGAAAAAAGTTATTCAGCTTGGAAGGCATACTGTGTTTCAAAATTAATGAACATAATGTTTACATATAGGTTAGCAGAAATGCAGGATAAAGTTACAGTGAATGCATTACATCCAGGGTTTGTTGATACAAACATAGGAGGAAATGAAGGATCTGTAATTAAGAGCATTGTTAAATTTGGATCGAAACTTTTTGCAAGAACTGTAGAAAATGGAGCAGACTCAAGTATTTATCTTAGCACTTCAGATGAAGTGAACGATATTTCTGGAAAATACTTTTTTAAATGCAGGCAAATAAAATCATCAAAAGCATCTTATGATAAAGAACAGTGGAATCAAGTGTGGAATTTATGTGAATCTTATAAGGAGAAACTATCATAATGAAACAAAGAATTCTTATGCGTTCAGAGTATGATTTCTTTTGTACTGCATCAACTAGATGGAGAGATATGGATACGCTAGGACATATTAACCATACAGTATATTTAGGTTTGTTAGAGACAAAGCATAAAGAATTCATGGATCATCTCTATGGTAGTAATGAGCATAAGTTTGGTTTGCAAAGTACAGAAGCAGGTTTGTTGGCTTCAATGAAAGTTATGTATATAAAGCAAGCTCACCATCCTGCGGAACTTGCTATAGGGTATCGTATTACCAGGGTAGGTTCTAAGAGTTATGATGTTCATCAAGGTATCTTCCTAAAAGGAGATGATGAACCCGCATTTCAAAGTATCCATACATTTGTAATGTTTAACTTTGTAGAGCAAAAATCAATTCCTGTAGGAGATCTTATCAAGAATAATTTAAGAGAGATAAAATGATTACACTATTATCTCCATCAAAGAAACTAAATTTTAATGAGCAAAATATCGTTCATAGTCATACTGAATGTGATTTTATTCAAAGCGCTGAATTATTAGCAAATGAAGCTAAAAATCTGACAGAAAATGACTTAAAAGATTTGATGAATATCAGCGACAATCTCGCAAAATTAAATCGAGAAAGATTTGATAGGTGGTCTTTACCTTTTAATCCGTCAAATGCAAAACAAGCCATATTAGCTTTTGATGGAGGTGTATATTCAGGGTTAAAAGCAGAAGATTTTAAGGAGAAAGATTTTGATTTTGCTCAAAATCATTTAAGGATTTTGTCAGGATTATATGGAATTTTAAAACCTTTAGATCTTATTCAGCCTTATAGATTAGAAATGGGTGTATCTTTTAAAAATAATAGAGGGAAAAACTTATATGAATTTTGGAAGAAAGACCTAACAAAAAATCTAAATAATACCTTAAGAGAACATAGAAATCCTACGATAGTAAATTGTGCATCAGTAGAATATTTTTCAGCTATCGATTTAAAAGATTTTGAGGGTAAGATTTTGTCTATTGTATTTAAAGAATATCGTAATGATGAATTAAAATTTATCTCATTTAATGCTAAGAAGGCGAGAGGGTTGATGACCCAATATATTATGAAGAATGAGATTGATACTAATAACGATATCAAAGATTTCAACTATGAAAATTATAATTTTGATTCAAAACTATCTGATGAATCAATGTTTGTATTTACCAGATAATAAATTAACAGATAAAGGAAATAAAAATGAAGAAATACACTTTAATGCTTTCAGCTATTTTTACAGCAATATTATTTATTAGTTGTGGAAACTCTGACGGTGAAATGCCTAGACAAACTGGAGATGCTTCAAAAGAAGCTGCCGCTGGATTAGATGCAGGGCATCATGTTATGTTTGATGTAGCAAGAGCTGAATTTGATAAAGGAATTGATAAGGATCCTAATTGTGTAACATGTTATTTAAATAAGGCGCATGTAGAACAAGACAGGGTGTTAAAAAGAGAATTATTTGAGACTGCTTTAGAATTATCAAAACCTGGACATCCAGAAACTACACTTGCTCAAGCAGCAGTAGATTGGATAAATGGTGAAGGTAATCGATTTGCAGGATATACTGACTTATATGCAAAGTATCCAAATGACAGGTTTTTAGCTGCTGGTGCCTACAGAAGTCTTCAATCCGAGGATAAGATAGTAGAAGCAAGAGAAATGCTATTAGCAGCAGCTGACAGATTGAACAAAGGACATCTATATAACTTATTAGCTTATTCTTATATGTGGAATATTGATCCTGATTCAGAAGAATATGATATGGCATTACCATATATTGAAAAGTATATGGAATTAGATCCAAAGCAGGCAAATGCATTGGATTCTCTTGGAGAGTTTTATTTAAATAAGGGAGACTATGATCTAGCTGTAAGGTACTATATGGAAGCAACAGAAATGGATCCAAATTTTTCATGGGGTCCAAGAAATACTGCTTTAGCTCAGTATCAAGCAAAACTATCTCATGATGAAGCTAAAATTATGCGCACAAGCACAGAAAGCCAAGATGCGAGCAATGGATTTGATAGGGCAAGATGGCAACTTTACAATCTTGAATGGGAAAATGCATATAAGTCATTTTCATATGCAATTGAACAAGATCCTAATTTTGCACTTGCATACGCAATGCGAGCTAGAACAAGCGATTTCTTAGGTAATCAAGGTGATATTACAGATGACCTGGATATCGCGGTTAGCATGTCTTTAAATGCATCAGAAGATGAAGCTGCAATGATTAATGCCGTAGCTAACGATATGACCAATGGAACTAGTACTTTTAACGCATTAAGCGAGAGATTAGCTGATAAATATTCAGATGATTCATTTTTAGCTTTTGAAACTGTATTTGCTACAATTTCTCAAACGGGAGCAGATAAAGTTCTTGATAGAGCAAAAGCTTTATATGCAATGAATCCAAACTTTACTCCAGTATTAAATATGATGGGGTATGCATATATCGAAAAAGGTGACTTAGATAACGCAGGTAAAATGTTACAGGAGCAAGTTAGAAGAGCTTCTGGATCAGCAAATCCATATGATTCAATGGGAGATTATTATTTAGCAATTAGTAATAATGCTGATGCATTAAAATATTTTGAACAATCAGCTGCAATGGGACTTAAAGCAAGTATTGCTAAAGCTGACAGTTTAAAATCTCAATTAGATAAAGAAAATGAATAGAGAGGAATTAATATGGCAAATGTAATAAAAAAGAACTTTAGCAATCCTGACGAATTGCGAGAACCAGATAAAATGAAAGTTGAGTTTCTAGAATTTCCATCAGGAAAAGTTGCTAGACTAACTTCACAGCCTGGTTGGACATGGACAGAATGTGTAAGTCCAATTGCAGGTACTGAAACATGTCAAGCGCATCATTTAGGAGTTGTTACCAAAGGTGATTTAACAATTTTTGGTGACGATGGATCAGAAGAGACATTTGGTCCTGGTGATGCATATGAAGTTTTACCAGGTCATACAGCTCAAGTTAATGGAGATGAAGAGGTAGAATGTTTTGAATTTTCATCAGAAACAGCTGAGACGTATGCAAAATAACTAATCTTTAATTATTAATAATTGAATAAAAAAGCATAGAATTTGATTTTATGCTTTTTTATTTGAGAAAAAATCTTCCAAACCAAGAAGCTAAACGTAGCTTCATTTTCATAGATCGTGACATATCATAACAAGTAATTAATCTTGTATCTGCTAAAGCAGCTTCTCTATGAATAAAAGAAGTTTTATACCAATCAATTTCAGTCATTTCAAGAAATTTTTTCATATTAGGATACCATACTACTCCGACTTCATCCCATTTATCTTTATCTGGACCAATCATTGTTAGTCTTATTCTTGACCACCATAATACCTTTCCACCAACTTTCATAACTGCTTTAGTAGCAATATCAGAATATTTTTTATAGGCATCTCTTCCAGATATGTTATTTAATGTACTATCTTTATATTTAGCATTTTTATTGTATGAAAAGAGATTTATTTGGACGAGAGGCTTACCATCATCATGATTTTTCTTGGCATATTCAATTGTTTGTTCTGTTGGAATTATAAACATTATTTACAACCTTTCATTATTTATCATTATAAAATTTAAAACTTTTGTTAAATTGTCCAAAGCAAAGGATTCAATTGAGTAAAAATTACAAAATTTTAGCACTAAAATGGAGACCAAAGCATTTTAAGGATGTTGTGGGTCAAGACCATATCACCGAAACTTTACAAAAAGCATTCGAAAAAAATCGTATTGCTCAAGCTTTTTTATTCGCTGGTCCTAGAGGAGTCGGTAAAACAACAACAGCTCGATTATTAGCCATGTCTTTAAATGGTTCAGATACTCCTTCCATAGACTATGATACCGAATCAGATATAGTAAAAGAAATTATAGAAGGTAGGTCAATGGATGTTATTGAAATTGATGGTGCGTCAAATAGAGGTATTGATGAGATACGTGAATTAAGAGAAAATATCAAGTTTATGCCTTTATCGGGTAAGTTTAAGGTAGTTATTATTGATGAAGTTCATATGTTGACAGTCCAAGCATTCAATGCATTGCTTAAAACTCTTGAAGAACCCCCTACGCATGTGAAGTTTATTATGGCTACTACAGATATTCATAAGGTCCCACAGACAATTATTTCTCGATGCCAACGTTTTGACTTTTTACCTATGACCAATACTATTATCAAAGATAGGTTAAAGCACATATTAAAAGTAGAATCAGTAAAAATTGATGATGCATCTTTGGATTTGATTGCTAGTAAGTCTGAAGGTAGTATGAGAGATGCTTTAGGTTTTTTAGATCAAGTACTAGTGTTTAGTGATAAGAAAATTACTAATAAAATAGTCATTGATTTGCTTGGTATCGTTCCTACAGAAATTTACTTTAATATCACAGACGCTCTTCATGACAAAGACGGAGATAGTCTTGTACCGGTGATACAAAGAATTAGAGATAAAGGATATATTATTGAAGACCTTCTAAAAGGGTTAATAAGTCATTTTCGCAATCTATCACTTTTGCATTACAATAACGGGTTAGGCTTAGCTGGTATATCACCTGAAATAGCAAAAGTATATAAGAGCGTTAGTTATGATTGGACATTAAAAGATTTAGTGAGATTGTCGACAAATATATCAGAATTGTATTCATCAATTAAACAATTTTCAGATCAATATTTAATTTTTGAAATGACATTAATCAAATTGTTACAATTTGACAAAAGTATAGATATTGAGAGTTTTTTAAATTCAAACACAATCGAAAGTGTTCCAGTTGAAAAACCAGTTAAAAAATCTATTCCTACCGTAAAATCAGCACCTAAAGTACAAGTTGATAAATCGGAAGAGAAAGAAGAAAAAAAAATAAAGAGTAAACCATCTAAATTATCCATAGAAGATGTAAAAGATTCTTGGGATAAGATTGTAAAAAAAATCTCTAAAGAAAGAGGATCTATTGGAGTGTTATTAGAATCATGTATTGTTGGAGACTTAAAAGGGGATACCTTAGAATTAATATCTTATGATAGTAATGAATTTAGCCAAAAATTACTGCAGGATCCTTTTGTTGTATCTACAATAAATTCAACTCTAAGTTCTTCATTAAAGATAAAAATTGTTGTTGATACGGATGTAGAAAAAATTGAAGAAGTAAAGGAAGAAATTAATCAAAATGATATTGTCGAATTATTTGACGGAAAGGATATTGCATAATGTTTGGAAATATGAAAGAAATGATGAAGCAAGCACAGAATATGAAATCTGAAATGACCAAAATTAAAAAAGAATTGGAGAAAGTTGAAGTTGAAGGATTTTCTTCAAATAACTCATGTGTTGTTACTATGACAGCTGATATGAAAACTACAAAAGTTACCATTGAAGAAACATTGTTGAGTAGCGATGCATATATTATTGAAAATGCAATTAAAGTTGCTGTAAATGATGCTTTAGAAAAAGCGAAAGATACGTCTGCAAAAAGACTAAAATCTGTTACAGGTGGTTTAATGGATAATCTTCCAGGATTTTAATGAGTAAGGTAACAGTATATATTGAACAATTAGTAGAGTCACTAACGAAATTTCCTGGAGTAGGTAGAAAAGGAGCCGAACGTATTGCATATTTCATTGTTCGTTCAAATAAATCTATCGCAAAAGATTTGATAGTTGGATTAGATAATATAAGTGAAAAACTATCTAATTGTGATAATTGTGGAATGATTTTCTTGAAAGAAGACGAAGACTGTAGTTGTAATTCGAATCGAAACGTCTCATGCTTATGTGTTGTTGAGAACGTTGAAGATGCTGTAAAAATTGAAAATACTAATAGTTATGATGGATTATATCATGTACTTGGAGGCGCTATATCACCATTGGATGGAATAGGGCCATCAGAATTATCATTTGATAAGCTTTTAAATCGTATTGATGACAAATTAGAAGAAGTCATTATTGCTACCAACCCAAGTACGTCAGGTAATGCAACTGCGATGTATGTAGAAAAAATATTAAAAGATAAAAAAGTGACTATTTCTAGATTAGCAGTGGGGTTACCTGTTGGTAGTAATCTAGAGTACATAGATGATAAAACAGTAACCACTGCTATTGAAGGAAGGGTAAAGCTGAATTGAAATACTTTGTCGATTTTTTAACCTATTCTCGTATTATCCTTACTCCGCTTATCATATATCTTATTTATATCAATAACTATATAGCAGCTGCATTAGTTTTTGCTTATTGCAGTTTCAGTGATGTTGCTGATGGAAGATTGGCTCGCAAACATAATCTTGTATCAGAAAAAGGTAATTATCTTGATCCTTTAGCAGATAAAATTCTCATGATAGGTACATTGAGCATACTAGCTTATCAAGGAATTATACTACTTTGGGCTTATGGTATTATTATTGGTCGCGATATTTTAATTACAATGTACAGAAACTATCTTATTGGTAAGAAAAAACCTTTAGTAACATCTCAATATGGAAAATGGAAAACTGTATTTCAACATGTTATGATTATTGTTATCTTATTAAACAATCCTACACAAGAGATTATTAATCTAATTGTTTCATTTAATGCGATTTATGCAGCAGCAACAGGAGCTGAGTATGTCATCAAAAATGGATTTTAAAAACAAGATAGCTTATCAGATTGTTACCCTTTTTGGTTTAGGTAGATTGCCAGGAGGAGGAACTTGGGCTTCTTTATTTATCCTATTTCTAGTTATTATATTCGAAGACTCATCGACAAATGTTCTCAGTGGTGAAATAGCATTGTATACATATATGATGTCATTTTTTTCTTTTGGATATCTATATGAAAAATCATTACCGTTCTTCGATTCTAAAGATCCAAAAGAATTTGTATTAGACGAAATCGCTGGGATGTCATTCGCTATTATGATTGTAGGGATTTTTTCTTGGTTTTTTGGGGGGTTTTCTTTCGATCTCCCGAACTATATTAATAATCAAGAATTACTATTCGTGTTAACGTTTGTTCTGTTTCGAATTTTTGATATTAGCAAAATCGGACCTGTAGGTTGGAGCGAAGATCCTAAAAATGCTCCTTTGTGGTGGAAAAAATTTGATACTGACCCTATTGATTCACCAATGAGAATTATGACAGACGATTTAGTGGCAGGATTGTTAAGTTCTATTATTGTTATATCTATTTTAAGTATTTATTTATGGATCCTATGATGAAGATTGGAATTATAACCATTGGAAATGAATTATTAAGCGGATTTACGATTGATCGTAACTCTGCTTGGATTGGTCAAAAGCTTTTAGAGTCTGGAATGAAAGTGCACATAAGGCAAACTATTCAAGACGATTATGATGATATCTGTGAGACCTTAGAATCTATGTGGGAAGATTGGGAATGTGACTACGTGATAGTCACGGGAGGTTTAGGTCCAACTGTTGACGATATTACTGTTTCTACTTTTCTAGATTATTTTGATGATGAGCATGAATTTGATAGGGAATATTGGAGTATACTGAAAGACCGTTTTAAAAAGCTCAACTTTAAAATGCCAAACTTAAATAAGAATCAAGCTTACAAATCAAAAAACGGTAAAATGATAACAAATCTAGTAGGAACAGCTAGAGGATTGCATTATACAAAAGATCATTCATCGCTTTTTAAAACTGTAGAAACTGCCCTGAAAGGCGGTCCTAAAAAAACACATTTTTTTGCATTACCAGGAGTTCCTCAAGAAATGAAATCTATGATGACGAATTATGTTTTACCTGTCCTTGAAAAAGAATTAGAGAGTAAGGTAGTGTGTAAGTCGATAAGGACTACTGGAGTACCAGAATCTATTCTTCAAGAAAAAATATCTGATCTAATAGATTCCAATAAAGATAAGTGTGATATTGCATTTTTACCGCATCGTATGTTTGGAGTTGATATTCGATTAACATCTGAAGATGTAGAGATTGTTGATAGCTTGCTTAAGTCTATTGTTAAAAGAATTGATAAATATGTCTATGGTTTTGATTCTGATAAATTAGAAGAAGTTGTTGCAGGTCTTTTAATTGATAATAATACAAGGATTGCTACAGCTGAATCTTGTACAGCAGGTTTATTGAGTGCGCGACTTACAGAAACTGCGGGGAGTTCTAAATATTTTAATGGTGGTGTTGTTTGTTATAGCAATAAATTGAAACACGATTTAGTCGGTGTTAAGCAAAAAACTTTAGATCAATATGGAGCTGTTAGTGAAGAAACTGCTCATGAATTGGCAGTTAATATTGCTAAAAAATTAGACAGTGAAATGGGCGTAAGCATAACAGGTATAGCGGGTCCAGGTGGTGGTAGCGAAAAAAAACCAGTAGGATTAGTATTTGTTGGAATATTTTATAAAAATAATGTATATATTAAGAAGTATAATTTGACACCAAATCGCAATATCAATCGTGAACTTACTGTCATTTTATGTCTCAATGAGATAAGAAAAATTTTAGAAAATTCTAAAGGAATATAAATTTAAAGAGGAAAGAAATATGACAACAAATAAAGAAAAAGCAAATAAAGATAAAGCGCTAGAAACAGCAAAACAAGATATTAATAAAGCATATGGTGAAGGTTCAATTATGCGTCTAGGTGGAACAGCCACTTTAGATGTTGAAGCTATTTCTACGGGATGTTTATCCTTGGATATGGCTTTAGGTGTTGGTGGTGTTCCTAAGGGAAGAGTTGTTGAAATATTTGGTCCAGAAGCTTCTGGAAAAACAACCCTAGCCTTACATATTGTTGCTGAATGTCAAAAGAATGGAGGTCAAGCAGCATTTATTGATGCAGAAAATGCCTTAGATCCTGAATATGCAAAGAATTTAGGTTGTAATGCAGATGATTTATTAGTTTCTCAGCCAGACTCTGCAGAGCAAGCATTAGATATTTTACAAAAGCTTCTTGAGACAGCTGCTTTAGATGTTATTGTTATTGACTCTGTTGCTGCATTAGTTCCTATAAAAGAATTAGAAGGTCAAATTGGAGATATTACTGTTGGACTGCAAGCACGTTTAATGTCTCAGGCTTTACGTAAATTATCTGGCCCTATTAATAAATCAAGAACATGTGTTGTGTTTATTAATCAAATTAGAGAAAAAATTGGAGTAATGTTCGGCAGTCCTGAAACTACTCCAGGTGGAAGAGCTCTAAAATTCTATGCATCAGTTAGGTTAGATATCCGTAGAATTGCTGCTATTAAGGTAGGCACAGATATGACTGGAAACAGAACTAGAGTGAAAGTTGTAAAAAATAAAGTTGCTCCACCATTCAAAATGACTGAGTTTGACATCATGTATGGTAAAGGTATCTCTTATGCAGGTGATTTGCTTGATTTAGCATTACAAGGCGGCATAGTTGAGAAAATGGGCTCCTGGTTCTCTTATAAGGGTGATAAAGTAGCTCAAGGAAGAGAAAAAGTGAAGATACTTTTAGAATCAGATGAGAAACTGCTTAAAAGCGTACTTTCTGATGTTAAAACTTATTTAGAGTTAGCTTAAAAAGAAAAAAGCTACAAACTTGGTATCTATTTATAAATTATGGTAATGGATAAAAGTTTAAAAATAGGAGACCAAATCGAAGTTGAAATTGGCCCTATTGCTCACGGTGGACATTTTATCTCTCGCCATAACGGCCAAGTCGTTTTTGTTAGACATGCAATAACAGGTGAAAAAGCTATTGTAAAAATCACATCTGTTTCATCAAAATTAGCTCATGGTGATGCTGTAGAAATTCTAAGTGAATCAACTGACAGAATTAAACCTATTTGTAATTATGCTATTCCAGGTGGATGTGGAGGTTGTGATTTTCAACACATTAATATGTCTGCTCAACAAAAATTTAAGCTAGAGGTTATTCGAGATCAATTTATGCGTATTGCAAAAATGGAAGTTGATCCTGAAATGGTTAGCGTTGAACCTAAAAATGGCTTGGGATGGCGTACTCGATTTGATTTTGCAATTTCTGAGAATGGCAAAGCAGGCTTATATGCTTCAAAAACCAAAAAAGTTGTTGAGATAGATCGTTGCGAAATTGCCGTTAAAGAAGTTAACGAATCTAACTTATTTAACGAAGAATGGGGCGGGACTGATCGTGTAAGAGTCTCAGTGTCTAGTTCAAATCAAGTTAACATATCAAGAGGAAAAATGACTGTATCTGGCCCAAAAAAAATAAGAGAATTAGTTGATAAAAACGTTTATGACATTTCTCCACAATCATTTTGGCAGAGCCATAAAGAAGCACCAAAAATATTATCAGATTTGGCTATAAGTTTTATGAAATTAAAACAAGGCGATGTTGTATGCGATCTTTATGGAGGTGTTGGATTATTTACTATGCCAGTAGCTGATAAAGTTGGAAGTAAGGGTCATGTCCATATGATTGAACTGAGTAATCACGCAATTAGAGATGCATCAAAGATTTTTAAAAAATATAAAAATGTAACGATTCATAAAGGCTTAGTAGATAAAAAATTATCTCAATTAAATAATATTGATGCAATTTTATTAGATCCACCAAGAACGGGAGCCGGTAAAAATACAATAGATAAAATAGTATCTAAATCTCCTAAAAAAATTGTTTACATATCTTGCGATCCTGCATCTTTAGCTCGCGATAGTAGGTTTTTAGAAAATTCTGGTTATTTTTTAGATAAGATTAATGTTATAGACTTATTTCCTATGACTCATCATGTTGAATCTGTTGTAAGATTTGTTCCAAAGAAAGATAGCTAATTTAATTGAATATATTTCTTATATTACTATAAGATGAAGAATGTCAAACTTTTATTACAATACAGCATACTTTTTTTAAGTATTTTTTTTATTTCGACATGTAGTTCACCTACCAAAAGCCAGTTACTTCTACCACCCACTTTAAGCGATTTAAGTATTATCACTAATGAAGATACTCCTGTTGATATAACCTTACAAAAATACAGAACAGATGGAGAAGTTTTAATCTATACGATTATAACTGAAACTCAAATGGGAGTAATAAGTTTAAGTAGTAATATTATCACATATACACCACAAGCAGACTATAATGGAACTGATACTTTTAGTTTTAAAGCAAGTGATGGTTCTAATGATAGTAATGTATCAACCGTAATGATTACAATTAATACAGTAAACGATGCTCCTACAGTTCAAGATATAAACGATTTATCCATGGCTATTAACCAGTCAATAGATGTAATATTAGCTGGTTCGGATATAGAAAATGACAATCTAACATTTAGTATTGTAAATAATCCAAACAACGGTACAGCTTCAATTCAAGGAAATGTAGTGCACTTCATCGCAACTAATCTCGGAGCAGATTCTTTTACTTATAAAGCAAATGATGGTATGGTTGATAGCAATAAAGCTACAGTTTTTATTGAAGTAAGCTCTCCAAATACTAATCCAGGTGACGATACAATTTATGGTACTGAAAATCCAGACACAATATATGCTGGATCGGGCGATGATGCTGTATGGGGTCTTGGTGGAGACGATATCCTATATGGAGAAGCTGGAGATGACATTATTGATGGAGGACGTGGAGGAGATGAGCTATATGGTGGTGATGACAATGACATTCTATATGGTTCCGATAATTTTGATGAGCTATATGGTGAAGATGGTGATGATATCCTTGATGGTGGTGATGGTAAAGATAGGCTATACGGAGGAAATGGTAATGATATTTTTATAGGACGTTCGGGCGATGGTTCAGATGGTTTTCTTACTACAAACGTTCTTTACGATTTTGAAGATGGAGTTGACAAGATTCGCTTAGAAGGCGGTTTAAATTTCTCTAATCTTTCTATTACACAAGGCACTAAAGGTTCAGTTAATGTGGGAGGATATAATATTCATTACGATTTCAGGAATCATACTTTAGTAAGAGCTGGTAGCGAATATTTATTTACGATAACTGACACCCAGCATAACACCCTTACATCAGAAGATTTTATTTACTAAAAGCAGAAGGAATTAATATTTCTCAAAATATTCGTTAGATAAGTCTTTTAACTTATTACTTAACAAAATAATAGCGATAAGATTAGGGAATGTCATAAAGGCTAATGCTGCATCACCAAAAATCCAGACTTGTTCTAAAGTTAACATTGATCCTACAAACACCATAAATACATAACAGTATCTATAAATTGGGATTGCGCCCGTTCCAAATAAATATTCGGTAGCTCTATCTCCATAGAAAGACCAGCTAATAGCAGTGGATAAAGCAAATAATACAACAGCTATTGTTACTACTTGGGCTCCAATAGAAGGCATTCCAATTCCAAATGCATGACTCGTTAAAAGAACACCCTCTTTTAAATCTGTTATTGATGGATCAATTCTTTGGCTATAAAATTCAGTTAAATGCCATGAATTAGTTACCATGATAACAAGACCTGTGAGTGTACAGATAATGATAGTATCAATATATGGTTCTAGTAAGGCAACAACACCTTCTCTTACAGCATATGGTGTTTTTGCTGTTGAATGAGCGATAGCTGCAGATCCTTGTCCAGATTCACTTGAGAATAATCCTCTTTTTACACCCATCATCATAGTATTTAGAAAAGAAATAAATGCCCCAGCAGCTATTCCAATAGCTGGATCCTTAATGGAAGGAGGATTAAATGCCATTGTAAAAATAGTATTAAAAGATTCACCAACCTGCTCATAATTAGATATAATGATAAAGAGTGCACAGAATACATAAATTGTTGCCATAATTGGCACCAAATAGCTTGTTACGTTTCCAATACGTTTAATTCCACCAAGAATGACAGATCCAACGATAGAAGCACAAGTTAGACCGATAATGACATGCATTATAGATATGTTTGACTCACTACCGAGCAAACTAATTGAATTGGTAACCATAAGAGCATTGTCGGGTCCAGTAACACTTAATATTTGAGCGTATAATTGCTGTGTTAAAGTATTGGATTGAATTGCATTTCCAGTAAAGAACGAACAAATAATAGCAAAGCAAGCAAAGGTAGCAGCTAGCCATCTCCACTTAGGTCCTAAACCATTTTCGATAGTATACATAGGTCCACCAGCAGTGTTTCCAAGAGAGTCAGTTTCTCTGTATTCTAATGCGAGAGTACATTCTGCATATTTTAGTGCTGTGCCAAAAAAAGCAGTAATCCACATCCAGAATAATGCTCCTGGACCACCATAATAAATAGCAATAGCAACTCCTGCAATATTTCCAATACCAACCGTTGCGGCTAATGCAGTTGATAGTGCTTTAAAATGATTTAAATCACCTTCATCTTCAGTATTATCATAGTCTCCTTTGGTTACTCGAATACCATGGAGAATTCTTCTCAGTTGAGGAAACCCTAACTTAAAGGTCATATAAATACCCGTTCCAAGTAATGCGACCACCATAAATGGAACGCCACTTAAGGGAAAGGATGTTTTAAAACTATCTGATAGTAAGTTGGCAGGAAAGACCCATGCTGAATCGTAAAAATGAACCCCCTGAGTTGCAAGTACTATACCTATAATGCTAAAGATAATTGCTGAGAGTTTAATTTTCGACATGCATGAATATTAAAAAAAAATTTTAAAAGTAAACATCAATTTTATTATTAATTTACTTTTTATGTTAATTGCAGGAGTAGATGAGGTAGGTAGAGGTGCACTGGCTGGTCCAGTAGTAGCAGCAGCAGTTATATTAGATAATGATATAGACGGCTTAAATGACTCTAAAAAATTAACAGAAAAGAAACGTAACGTTCTTTTTAAAATTATTAATGATCACGCACTATCTATTGCTGTAGGCATTAAGTGGAATGACTATATAGATGATGTGAATATAAAAGTAGCATCAGAGCATGCAATGATTGATGCAATCAATAACTTAAGTCATCAGCCTGATAAAGTTCTGGTAGATGGCTTTCCTTTAGATATACCAATTAAGAATGAAGGTATTATAAGAGGAGACCAAAAAATTAGATCGATTATGGCAGCTTCTATTATTGCAAAAGTTACTAGAGATGAAATTATGCGTTCATTTCACTATATTTATCCTATGTACGGTTTTGATAAAAATAAAGGATATGGGACTAAGCAGCATTGTAATGCTCTTAAAGAATATTCTTATATATCAATTCACAGGGAAACATTTAAACCTATATCTAGTATGATAAGCAAATGAATAAAATTGCATCAGAGATAAAATCGTTATTAGCACTAATTTTGATTGTACTATTTCTTAAAGAAACAGTCGTGGAATTATACATAGTTCCAACTACTAGTATGGAAAGAAATATCTTAAAAGGGGATATGTTAATAGGTAGTCGTTTTTCCTATGGAATGAAAGTACCGCAAAAAATTTGGGTACCATTTACAGCAGTTAGTATTCCAACTTTTTTACCTGATTATAGATTTCCAGCATTTAAAAAAGTAAAAAGAGGAGATGTAGTTGTTTTTGAATATCCAAGAGATATTGTTTATAAATATGTAAAACGATGTATTGGATTGCCTGGAGATACAGTTAGTATTGCAGATAGAGAAGTTTATGTTAATGGTGAGATTAGTACTCTTCCAGACGGAGGGCAATTTTTAATGGATAGTTATATGTCATCAGATATGATTGATAATGAAATTTTTCTTGGAGTAGCTGGTAATAAAGATCAATATCCGGAAATTACTATTCCAAAAAAAGGAGATACTTTCGTTTTAGATGAATCCATGAATTGGAAGCTTTTATTGCCAATTATTCTATACGAAGGCAATTCGGTAGAGTTGATTCATGAAGACCAAAAATTTAGTTTTACCAATAATAGTCCTAGAGATATTTTTAGAAGAACAGGCGATAGGTCTATATTCAAAAACTATGTACCTACAGATGGAGCAACATTAATTAATCCATGGTCTCCAATGTTTAAGAAAGAATATATTAAATATCTTTATATCAACGGAAAACCAATTACTGAGATAGATTTATATAAGGTACAACAAGATTATTTTTGGATGATGGGAGATAATAGGGATAATAGTGAGGATTCTAGATATTGGGGATTTGTACCCGAAAGTCATATATTAGGTCAACCAATTATTACATGGTTTTCAATTAATCTTGATAATTATAGTCCAAGAATTTCACGTATTGGAAAAATTCCTAATTAGAAAAAAAAGTTTTCATATTGGGTTTTCATTGATTAGTTTCGGTGGACTTAAAAAAACAACTGAGGTATTATAAATGTTAACTAGTACAGAAAAAATTCTTAGCGTTGTCGCTTTAGCACTTATCGTTGCGGTAGGTTTTTCATTATTACAATATAATTCTGCAATGGATGAAATGACTCAATTGAGACAAGAGCAAGTTGAGCATGTAGATATGGTAAATCAAGAATTTAAACAGAGAGTAAAAGCTGTTGAGCTTGAAAATATTGGGCAAGGAAAAGAAATTAAAAAAGGCCAAGATAGAATTACTGATAATACAAAACTAATTTATACCAAAGCTGATTCTCTTGGTAGTTTAATTGATGATTTAGCTTATGAAATTAAAAGAGTTGACCGTGACTTAACTAAGAAGATCAAGAATGTTCAACGTGACTTAGAAGGATTGGAAGATAATTTTGATTCTGAAAAACGTAGAACAAGAAGAGACCTTTCAGACATCAAGAAACAACTTAAAAAATTAGATGCAGCGGTATTTCCTCCACCAGAAGAAGAAGGTGAGAAAAAAGAATAACATTTAATTTGATTACTATTTAAAAAAAGGGCTTAATAAAAAGCCCTTTTTTTTTGTACCGAGAGTCGGGCTCGAACCGACATGAGGAAACCCTCACCGGATTTTGAATCCGGCGCGTCTACCAATTTCGCCATCCCGGCAAAAACAATTGACTAATTTGATATAAAGTACTTATTTTGTCAATGATATAATTATGAGCAATAATTCACATATAGGTTACAAGGGAGTAGAAGCTACATTTACAACTATCCCTCAAATGTTTCAAAAAGTCGTTTCCGAGAATCGAGATATTGAAACTTATTTTGTCAAAACTGGAGATGAATGGAAAGGAACAACTTTTGAAGATTTACAGACTTGGGTAGAAGGGTTCGCAAACGGTTTAAAGAATTTGGGGATTAATGAGAATGATCATGTAGCAATTATTGGAACAAACTGCCCTCAATGGTGTGTTTCCGATTTTGCTATTGCTCATATCCGTGCTGTTTCCGTTCCAGTGTATCCAACCGAAATTCCGGAAAAATCCCGATACGTTGTAAAACATTCTGAAAGCAAAATTGCAATTGTACAAGATGAAGTGCAATTAGCAAAAATATTACCATTGCTAAATGATGATGAATGTCATTTAGGAAAAATTATTATTATGGATGATAGTTATTCTGGATCTGATGCAATAACATATTCATCAGTAACAGCATTAAACGATACTACACATGATATTAAAGCTATTTCTCAAACAGTCCAGTCTAGTGATTTATTAACACTAATTTATACGAGTGGAACGACAGGAGTTCCAAAAGGGGTGATGTTAACCCATGATAATGTTTGTAGCAATTTACTTTCTATTGGAGAACTGATTGAATTAATTGAGCACAAATACAATATGGAAGAAAAAGTATTTTTATCTTTTTTACCGGTTGCACATAGTTTTGAAAGAGTAGGAGGTCACTACGGTTGTTTTAACGCAGGAATGCAAATTTATTATGCACAAAGCATGGAAACCGTAATTCCAAATATTCAAGAGGTTAGACCAACATTTTTAACTGCAGTTCCAAGAATTTTTGAGAAAATTCATGCAAAAGTTATGGAAGGCGTTGAAGCATCAACAGGCGTTAAAAAAATACTAGCTGAATGGTCTATTGGTGTAGGATTAAAGGCTGCACCATATTTTCAACAAAATAAAAAATTACCATTCTTTCTTGGGTTAAAATACAATCTAGCTGATAAATTGGTATTACATAAATTTAGAGCAGTTTTAGGGGGTAGAGTTGCAGCCGCATCTTCTGGTGGATCAGCCTTATCTCCGGAAGTAGGATCATTTTTCTGTGGTATTGGAATTTCAATTATGGAAGGATATGGATTAACAGAAACAAGCCCTGTGATGACAATAGGACATCCTGAATTTTTTAAATATGGTACGGTTGGAAAACCAATTCCAGGAGTGGAAGTTAAGATTGCAGAGGATGGAGAAATATTGTGTCGTGGACATAATGTAATGAAGGGATATTATAAAGATCCTGAAGCTACTGCTGAAGCCATTGATAAAGATGGATGGTTTTATTCTGGCGATATTGGGATGTTTGATGAGGATGGATTATTAAAGATTACAGATAGAAAGAAAAGTTTAATAGTTACATCTGGCGGTAAAAATGTTGCACCTCAACCAATGGAAGTAACCTTGACTTCAAATAAATATGTTGAACAATGTTTGGTAATTGGTGATGATCGAAACTTTATTTCTGCTTTGGTTGTTCCAAGTAGAGAAAATTTGATTGCATGGGCAGAAAAGAATGGCATGGAATCAATGGATTATGAAAGTCTTTGCACAGATCAAAAAACTTATGATATGTATAATAGCATTGTTGAAGAATCTATGAGAAAGTTTTCTCGTTATGAATCAATTCGAAAAATTACATTAATTCCTCAAGAATGGACGGTTGAAGGTGGAGAATTAACTCCTAAACTATCTATTAAACGTAAAGTTGTTACAACAAAACATGAAGACGAAATTGAAGAGATGTACAATCTAAAGAATGCGCCAACGAAATTATCCGATGACAGTGGTCATTTAGGCGGATAATCGTCCTTTGTTGAATAAGTCTTTTATATCTTTCATAGTTATATCGATTTTTCTTATCGGTTGGACACTACCTAAAAATGACAATCCATATATTATTGTATTGGGAATTGCTCAAGATGGTGGAGCCCCTCATGCTGCATGTACAAAAGAGTGCTGTATTAATAAATGGGATAATCTAAAATTACATAACCAAGTATCAAGCATAGGTATTGTTGACCCTTCAACGAATGAAGTATGGATGATTGATGCTACACCGGACTTTTCCTTGCAATTGAATACACTAACAATGGATCAAAAAAGGACCTTTAAGGGAGTTTTCCTCACACATGCTCATATAGGTCACTATACAGGATTAATTCACCTAGGACGTGAAGTTATGGGCGCAAAACAAATTCCAGTATATGCAATGCCAAAAATGAAAAGATTCTTGACTACAAATGGTCCCTGGAGTCAGTTGGTTGATTTAAATAATATTGATATTAAAAATCTTCAAAATAATACAAAGATTCAGCTGAATAATAATTTAAGTATTACACCATTCATTGTTCCTCATCGTGATGAATTTTCTGAAACAATAGGATATAAGATTAGCGGTCCAAATAAATCATTAATATTTATTCCGGATATAGATAAATGGGAAAAATGGAGTCAAAATATCGAGGATGTAGTAGAGGATAATGACTTTAGTCTCTTAGATGGAACATTTTATGATATTAATGAATTGCCAGGAAGAGATATGTCAGAAATTCCACATCCATTTATTGTTGAATCGATGAAAATATTAGCTAATGTTACGAACAAAGCCAGTGTGTATTTCATTCATTTAAATCATACAAACCCAGCGTTAGACAGACAATCAAACGCCATAAAAATGATAAAAAATAGTGGATTTAATGTTGCTAAAAGAGATCAAAGATTTCACCTATAAAATAAGATTTTTTCTATGCAACTTTAATCTAAGATGAATGTCTAAATAGTAGTTTAGTATTAAAAATATTATCACTATTATTGGGAGCATTATCATGAAGAAACAATTTATTATATATATCTTATTGACAAACTTATTTAGTCAGTCATTTACAGATTTAACTCCACGTCCATCATATGATATCAACAAGATTGATACTCCAATTACGATTGATGGTCAACTGGATGAAGAAAGCTGGGGATTAGCTCAAATTGCTACAGGGTTTACTGGTACCAATGTTTTTCAAGGAGAAACAGCTGCATTTAAAACAGAAGTAAAGTTATTATATGATGATTCAAATTTATATGTAGCATTTATTGCATATACGCCTCCAGAAAAAATTAGAACTTCTCTCTCAAAAAGAGATAATTTGAATGACGACGATTGGGTTGCAATTGACCTAGATCTGTTTGGTGACGAATCTCTTATTTATGGAATTGGAGCAAATCCATCTGGGGTGCAAATAGATGGGCGTTCTGGATTTCGTTTTGATACTTCTTTAGATTTAATTTTTGATGTCAAAACAAGCACTACAGACTATGGTTATATCGTAGAGTTTGCTATTCCGTTTTCAAGTTTGAGATATTCAGTTGGAAAAAATCAAGATTGGAGAGTTAATTTTAAGCGTGGGTATACAACAGATGATGAATTAGTACATCACGTTGTTTGGGCATCACAGATTCAAGGAATTGAATGCCAGAGCTGTCAAATGGCTTTTTTAAATGGTATTGAACCTCCAAAACAAGAAGCTGATAACATAGAGTATATTCCTTCATTGGTTGCTGGATATTCTGAGGATTTTAACAATGATTCAACTAGTGATAATATTGAACCATCTTTATTTATTAAATATCCTGTTTCTTCTGTGGACTTGCTTGAGATTGCAATCAATCCAGATTTTAGTCAAATCGAATCAGATGATATTAAAAATGATGTGAACACAGTAAATGCATTGCATTTTAGAGAGAAAAGACCTTTTTTTAGCGAAGGAGCTGAATTATTTAAATTTCACTCAGAACGTGGGTATATTAATTTATTCTATTCAAGAACCATTAATGACCCATCGGTAGCGGTAAAATATACAGGGAAGATTGGAAAAACATCGTATGGGGTGATTAGTGCCATAGATAAATCTTCTCCATTGCTTTTGCCTTTTGAAGAATCAAGCACTATTGTACAAATGGGTGAAAGCACGTCTAATATTTTACGTGTAAAACATATGTTAAAGAATGCAAGCTCCATTGGGGCAATTATTACCAATCGTACCTTTAATGAAGGCGGAGATATGACCACAGGAGGGATAGACTTTCATTATCATCCTGGGAAGAATTTACATTTAACTCTTCATGCTACTGCATCAATCCATAATGAAGCTGATTCTCTGTCAACAATATTTGATGATAATCCTTATACATTTGATAACCATACCGCCAAATTTGACGGAGAAGAAATTACAGGAAATGCATTAGGATTTAGTCTATCAAAAATGACTAGAACAGATGTTACAAGTTTAACCGTGCGTCTTCGTTCTCCAGGGTTTCGAACCAGTAATGGATTTGAGACAAATAATTCGACGAAATGGATAAAACTATCTAAAGGAAAAGCCATTTTCTATGACAACCACCCACGATTGTTGGCAACAGGACATAAAATTCAGATGGTTCATAAAACAAATTATGATGGTGATATTAAATTTCAAGGATTTGACTTTGATAATGAGTTTAATTTTTTAAATGGGTATCAGATAAACATTAATACTGAGAATGAGAATGAACTCTTTCGTGGAGTGCAATTTGATAATATGTTTAGTATGAATATTAGTGTTACTGGTAAACTAAATGCCAAAACAAAAATTCATGGAGGAATTGCTGGTGGTGATACAATTATCCGATATCTAGATACTCCAGAACAAACCAATTCCTATGGAATTTGGAGTTATGTTGAATATAAAGTTTCAGATCAAGCGAGTACCGGTATTGGGACACAGTATGAGGATGCAGAGAACTATTATGATGGCTTTCTAATCAATTCATGGTATACACATTCTTTTACATCCAAACTTTCTTTGAGAACCAAGATACAGTATAGTGATTTTTCTCATAATTGGTTTATTGAACCATTGTTGACCTATCAACCAAATGCATTTAGTGCGCTGTATGTCGGAATAAATGATCTTCTAACAACTGATGATAATATGTTCTCAAATTTAAAAGAGAGCGAAAGACAATTCTTTATTAAATTTCAATATCTATTATAAGTAATGAAAAAAATACTCATTATAACGTTATCCTTTATGATCTACAGTTGTGCAATACCCATTTCTATTGGAAATAGGGTAGTAGAGACACCTAGCGGTACAAACGAAGCTGAAACCAGTGTCTATGCATCGCAAAGCGCAACTATGATGGCTATTAATCATATCTTGCCTGCAAAGAGCGCTGCATTTGAAATGATGAATAAAACAATCATCTTACCTGCCTTTAAACGCAATGATATCAATGTATATAATAGTTTGCAATTCTTAGCTCCAGAAGGACAAAATGAAGATGGCACATATACTTTTGTATATGTCGCTAGTCCATATCTTGAAGATAAAAATTATGATATTTTAGATGTTCTAATAGCCGAGTATGGTAGACTTAGAGCAGAAGAGTATTTTGATATCTGGTTAAGTTGTTTTGCTTATGAGCAAGAAGTAATGTCTTTTAGATGATAAAATCATACCTTTTTGAACTATTCTATATTAAATTTTCTTCAATGAGAATAATACAAACTTTTTTCACCATATGTCTTGGCACGCAATTGCTTATTGGTCAAAATGTTGAAATAGAACCAGATAGTCCGGGTTCTGATAATTATCAAGAAAGAAGTAGAGCAAATCTAAGAGCTGAATCAATTGTGAACGTATACTCTAATGTTGCTGTTGCTGACGTGCATGTCTGGAATTTGCCATGGAAATCATCAGAAAGAACATTTCCAGCTAAAATAGCTTTACCGACAGATAACCAACGCTATGTCATCAGTTTGTACACACAAGCTGAATATCAAGCAATTACCCATGAATTGCAGACATTTGATTTTGAATCTAGAGACATCGAAGAGTTTGAATTGTTACAAAATGAATTTGCAAAAATGGAATTAGCAACAAAGTATGTACGTCCTATTCCAGGGACTGATGCATCTGTATTTCTGACACATTGCGCAAGCGAGGATTTAGATTGTGACCAAGGTATGCATTGGTTGGATCAATTTTATGCGCATTATTATGACGCAAAACAGGAGAAAAATCTTGTATCAGACTTAAATGGTTCTGATTTAACACAAGAAGAAAAATTTTTAGTTAGACGACATCGTATGGGTGTATTTAGTATGGTTAGTTTATTTTCAATGGTCATGTTTGTTATAGATAGTAATATTCAGTGACAAATATTTCTATTAACGTTGTTGGTATTGGCACAGAAACTTATCCAAGTGGAACAACTCCATTACAAATACTTTCTTCAACCAAAGGTATATCAAAAGATGCTTTAATCTGTAAAGTAGATCAGGTTCTTACTGATTTAAGCACTTCATTAACTGATGATGCTACTGTTCAATTTCTTGACGGTAAGAGCAAAGATGGGCATAGTGTGCTACTGCATAGTACCGCTCATTTAATGGCGCAAGCAGTAAAAAGATTATATCCTAAAACAAAGGTAACTATCGGACCTTATTTAGAAAATAGGTTCTACTATGACTTTGATGTAGAAACTCCTTTTACAGAACAAGATTTATTAAAAATTGAAAAAGAAATGTTAAAAATATCTCAAGAGAATCTGGAGATTGTACATGAAGTGAAATCAAGAAAAGAAGCATTAAAATTCTTTAAAAAAATAGGAGAAGACTATAAAGTAGAGATTATTAATGATCTAGATAAATCTGAAGTACTTAAAGTCTATGCTCAGGGAGATTTTACTGACCTTTGTAGAGGACCACATGTTCCATCTACTGGTATAATCCAACATTTTAAATTACTATCATCTTCAGCGGCTTATTGGAGAGGAGATGAGAATAATCAAACATTACAACGCGTGTATGGTACATCTTTTACTAGCGCTAAAGATCTTAAAAAATACTTATTAATGCTTGAAGAGCAGAAGAAAAGAGATCATCGTAAAATTGGAAAAGAATTAGATTTATACTTTCATGACGAAGAGGTAGGTCCCGGTCTACCTTTATGGACTCCAAATGGAGCTGTTATGATAGATGAATTAGAAGCTCTTGCAAAAGAGAAAGAAGATTTGGGCGGTTATAAGAGAGTTAGAACTCCGCATCTTACTAAGGGGACTTTATATGAAAAATCTGGTCATCTAGAGCACTATAGATCAAGTATGTATCCAGCAATGGACGTAGATGGCACTGACTATTACATGAAACCAATGAATTGTCCTCATCATCATAAGATCTACGCCAATACACCTAAAAGTTACCGAGATTTACCATATCGCTTATCAGAATATGGAACATGTTATCGATATGAAAAATCAGGTGAATTATTTGGATTAATGCGCGTAAGAAGCATGCAAATGAATGATGCTCATATCTACTGTACTGAAGATCAATTTAAAGAAGAGTTTATAGCCGTATGTAATCTGTATATGGACTATTTTAAAATCTTTGGAATAGAAAAATATGAAATGAGATTAGGTCTGCATGATTCTAAAGGGTTAGGAAAAAAATATATCAATAACCCTAAGCTTTGGAAGAAAACAGAGGATGACGTAAGAAATGCTTTAAAAGATGCTGGATTGAAATTCACTGAATCTGTTGGAGATGCTGCATTTTATGGTCCAAAAATAGATGTTCAAGTTTGGAGCGCAATAGGAAAAGAGTTCAGTTTGGCTACTAATCAGGTAGATTTTGCAGTTCCTGAGCGTTTTAATCTGACTTATAAAGATGTTGATGGTAAATCTAAAACTCCACTATGTATTCATAGAGCTCCATTAGGTACACACGAACGATTTATTGGATTCCTTATTGAGCACTTTGGTGGAAATTTTCCATTATGGCTTGCTCCAAAACAAGTAATCATTCTACCTGTTTCTGATAAATTCAATGATTATGCATATAAGATATGTGAATCATTAAAGGTTCAAGGGGTAAGAGTGGATGTAGATAGTCGATCAGAAAAGATTGGTTCAAAAATTAGAGATGCAGAAATGCAAAAAATAAATATTATGGTAATTGTAGGTGAAAAAGAAGTTGAAGACAAGACTCTTACCATTAGAAGAAGATTTATAAAACAACAACAAACCATTTCATTGGAAGATTTCTCTACTGATATCTCAGGTGAAATAAACGATAGGAGAGTTCCGAATTAAAACGAAAAGAATAAGAGTAAATAACCGAATTTATGCAGATAAAGTTAGGCTTATAGGGCATGATAAAGAACAAATAGGAATTGTAACAGTTCCAGAAGCCTTAAATAGAGCGGAAGAAGTAGATTTAGATTTAGTAGAAATATCACCAAATGCAAAACCACCTGTATGTAAAATTATGGATTTTGGCAAATTTAAATATGAAGAAAAGAAGAAAGCACAGCAAAGTCGAAGAAACCATCATGTTATAAAAGTAAAAGAATTAAGAATGAGACCAAATATTGGAGATCATGATTTAGAAAATAAGTTAAAAATGGGGAAAAAGTTTTTAAGCGAAGGTTATAAATTAAAACTTACCTTAATGTATAGAGGTAGGGAGATGTCACGTCAAGATTTAGGTGAAGATTTATTAACGCGAGTTTTGTCGTCATTAAGTGAGCACGCACAAATGGAAAAAAATTCTCCTTTGATGGGACGAAAGAAATCTATAATATTAGCCCCGAAATAGGAAATATTATGCCAAAGATGAAAACAAGAAAAAGTGTATCAAAAAGATTTAAGGTTACTGCTTCAGGTAAACTGAAACGTAATAAAGCAGGACACTCACATATGTTAATCCGCAGAGATAGAGATGTGAAGCGTGCAGCAAAAAAAGCGACAGTAGTAGCACCTGCTTTTGAGAAGCGAATGAAAAAAATGATGGGAAAGGTATAAGTTATGCCAAGGTCCAATAGTTCAGTTCCAAGACATAGAAGACATCGCAAGACTGTTAAGTCAGCGAAAGGTTATTTCGGAGCAAGAAGCCGTAATTATAAAACTGCAAAAGATGCAGTAGTTAAGGCTGGTTTATATGCTTATAGAGATAGAAGACAAAAGAAACGTCAGTTTAGACGTCTTTGGATTGTGCGCATTAATGCTGCATCAAGATTAAATGGTTTATCATATTCGAATTTTGTACATTTATTGAAGGAGAAGGGAGTCGATTTAGACAGAAAGATTTTAGCTCATCTAGCAGTTAATAATCCATCTGTATTTGAAGACCTTATAAAATATTTAAAGAAAAAATAAAAATAAAGATGTCACTAGATAATACTATCAAAGAAATTAAGACATCTTTTCACTCAGACTTATCTAACTGCAAAACAACTACTGATCTCGAAAATATCCGCATTACATACCTAGGAAGAAAAGGTAAGCTTACTCTATTATTTGATGATTTTACAAAACTTCCTGGATCTGAAAAGCCTAAGTATGGAAAAGCTTTAAATATTTTAAAAACAGACCTAAATAACGCTTTTAATAAAAAATTAAATCAATTAAATCCTGACAATGCTAAGTCTAATGATAATTCAGAAGATTTTTCATTACCTGGATATACTTTACCCAAAGGAAGTTTACATCCATTAGAGCAAATTACTAGTGAGATAAAGTCAATTTTCCAATCTATTGGATTTTCTGTCGCCTATGGACCTGAGATTGATGATGATTATCATAATTTTGAGGCATTAAATGTGCCAAAACATCATCCTGCAAGAGATATGCAAGATACATTCTTTATTGACCCTAATACAGTATTAAGAACTCATACTTCAAATGTTCAGATTCACTTAATGGAAAATCAAGATCCACCTATCCGTCATATTTGCTGTGGAAGAGTGTTTAGAAACGAAGCAGTGAGTTATAAAAGCTTTTGTCTATTTAATCAAGTAGAGGGTTTAGTGGTTAACGAATCTTCTTCTTTTGCAGAAATGAAAGGTACTTTAGAGTACTTTGTACAGGAAATGTTCGGAAAAGGTACTAAAATGCGATTTAGACCAAGCTATTTTCCATTTACTGAGCCAAGCGCTGAGGTAGATATATGGAACGATAAGCTCAACCAATGGATGGAAATTTTAGGATGTGGTATGGTAAATCCAAACGTGCTTGCAAATGTTGGATATGATAATACAAAATACCAAGGATTTGCTTTCGGAATGGGTATAGAGCGTATTGCGATGATTAAATATGGAATTAAAGATATTCGTCTATTTTATCAGAATGATAAACGATTTTTGGAGCAATTCTAATGAAAGTTTCTCTATCATGGCTTAAGCGTTTTGTTGATTTTGAATACTCCTCATCTGAGCTTGCAGATAAATTAACTATGCGAGGGTTTGAATCCGAAGTAGTTGCAGATTTTAGTGCACTGGAACATATTGTTGTAGGTGAGGTTAAATCCGCCAAAAAACACCCAGATGCTGACAAATTAAAGGTTTGTACGGTTACAGATGGAAGCGAGACATATAACGTGGTTTGTGGAGCACTGAACGTTGAAAAAGGTCAAAAGATTGTATTTGCTAAAGTAGGCGCTGTATTACCTGGAGATTTTAAGATTGGAAAAGCAAAAATTAGAGGAGCTGAAAGCTTCGGAATGATTTGCTCGGAAAGAGAATTGGGAATATCAGAAGAACATGACGGTATTATGGTTTTAGACAGTTCCTGTACAGTAGGTGCAAAGATTGATACTGTATTGGGTGAAACATACGATGCTATCGATGTAGAAGTCACACCAGATAAAGCATTTGCATTGAGCCATCGTGGTATTGCAAGAGAAATAGCTGCTATGTCCGGTTCTAAACTTAAAAGCCCTATAGAGGCTTTAAAAGCTACATCTAAAAGTAATGATGTCGTTAAAGTAATATTGGATAAAAAAGGTGGATGTACCCGTTATATTGCAGGTACGATGAAAAACCTTACTGTTGGACCATCTCCTAAATGGCTTGCAGATTATTTAAAATCTGTAGGACAAAAAAGCATTAATAACTTAGTTGATATATCAAATTTTATGTTATTAGAAATTGGGCATCCAACGCATATTTTTGATTTAAAGAAGCTTTCAAAACCTATGATTGAGGTAAAATGGGCTAAAAAAGGCGAAAAATTTGATGCATTAGATGAAGAATCTTATAAGTTGGATACGGATCATCTTATTATAACAGACTCTGTTAATACGATTGCATTAGCAGGTATTATTGGTGGTAAAGATAGCGCTGTATCTGATACGACAACAGAAGTATTAATTGAGAGCGCTTATTTTGATCCTGTTGTTGTAAGAAAAGGATCTAAAAAGTTAAATTTATTATCAGAAGCATCTAGACGTTTTGAAAGAGGCGCAGACCCTGAAGCTGTTTTAGAAGCATTCTATATGATTGTAGGCCTTATGTCTGAAGTGGCAGGAGGTACTTTAGAATCTCTTGTTACGGGTGAATCTACCATTGACTCAACCTTACACAAAGTTTCATTATCAGAGGATAAATTATTAAAGTATACAGGTCAAGATATTAATCATAAATCTGTTAGTTCTATACTCAATGGATTGCATATTCGAAACAAAAAATCAAAAACAGGTTGGGATTGTGTTATTCCTTCCTTTAGGCATGATGTAAAACATGAAACTGATCTTATTGAAGAGGTGTTACGTTGTTATGGTTATGAGAATATTAAGTCTTCTTATAGTTTCTCATCTCAAATGCAATATGCTAACGATGCAGAACAACCACTATTTGAGTTAAAGCAACACTTATCTTCTTTAGGATTTAATCAATCTTATAATAATTCATTACAAGATATTGAAGAGGTAAAGGTTTTTGGAGTTAATCCAGTATCTGTAATGAATCCTTCTTCAGAAAAAATGAATACATTGCGTACAACTCTTCATCATGGCTTATTTGAAAACTTAGACTTTAATTTTAAAAATGGTTCAGCTAATACATTAATTTATGAGCATGGGACTGTGTTTGAGAAAAAAGGTGATTCTTTAAAAGATATTGATCAAGTGAGTAATTTTTCTTGCCTCGTCCATGGCAATTTCTATGAAAAGAATGTACATTTTAATGCATTAGAGAATAATTTCTTTTTATTAAAAGGGATGGCAACGAATATTTTTGAAACCCTCACTAAAGCTAAAGTGAAATTTGTAGAAGATAAGCATTCATATTGCGATATTTTTTATCGTATTGTCGACGGCAAAAAGAATACAGTAGGTTCTATAGGTGTCGTAGCTGATTCATTTCTTAATAAGTTAGATATTGCGCATAAAACAAATGTTTGTGTTATGGATATTAACACATCCTTTTTTGTAGAGCATTTTAACCGCAGTGTCAAAGTAAAAGATGTTGTGCTATATCCTGTAGTAAATAGAGATTTAAATTTCAAATTAGATAGTGGTACGAATCTAGGCGAAGTGTGTTCTGCTATGAAATCGATAAATCAGTCAATACTACAACATGTATCTCCTGTTGATATTTATCAATCAAAGGAAGAAGGCAATAAGAAGAATGTATTGTTTAAATTGTCATTCCAGAGTATTAAGAAAACACTTGAAGACAATGAGGTAAATGCAGTTATTGCAGAAATTATAAAGGTTGTTACGAAGAAATTTAATGCTAAATTAAGAGATAATTAATAGGAAAATATTATGGAAAGTTCAGAAAAGAAAGTTGTAAAAGTTAGAATTTTTGGTCAAGAATATTCTATTCGTGCTACTGTTAACGAAGCTCACATAAGAGAATGTGCTGCATTAGTAGATAGAAAGATGGCAGAAATTCAAAAATCAGCACCTTCATCCTTAAATGCATCTAAAATAGCAATCTTAGCTGCAATGAATATCTCTGATGAATTAATGAGCGCCCAAAGAGGAGAATACTCTTTTAAAGGCGAAGTAGAATCAAAGATTAAATCTTTGGTTGAGCGCATTGAAGAAATAGTTTAAAAATTAGGAGAGGGGTTTAATGTTCGATACAAAGATCTTATCAGGGGTAGAAGCAAGTCATGCTCTTTATGATAGTTTACATGACCGTATTCATGCTTTGAAAGAAAAAGGTATTACTCCTGGATTAGCAGCTATCTTAATCGGAGAAGACCCTGCGTCACAAATTTATGTTCGTAATAAAACAAAACGTTTTGATGCTTTAGGTCTTAAATCGGAGCTTCATCGTCTAGAAGACTCTGTTTCAGAACAAGAAGTGCTTGATTTAATTGTTAAAATTAATGCAGATGACAGTTTTCATGGAATTCTAGTTCAACTACCTTTACCAAAACATATTGATAGCGATAAAGTTATTCATGCTATCGATCCCAAAAAAGATGTCGATGGATTTCATCCAGAAAATGCTGGTTTATTATCGATAGGACGACCAAGATTTGTTCCTTGTACACCAAAAGGAATCATGTTTATGTTAAAACATTTTCAAGTAGATTTAAATGGAAAACATGTGGTTGTGGTCGGACGTAGTAATATTGTCGGAAGACCTGTATCGGTATTATCTAGTCTTAAATCGCTAGGAAATGCAACGGTAACACTTTGTCATAGTGGTACATCCGATTTAAAGCATTTTACCCAACAAGCGGATGTTGTAGTAGCAGCGATGGGTTCCCCAGAATTCTTAGATGCTTCTTTCATTAAAGAAGGTGCTTGTCTTGTTGATGTTGGTATTAATCGTATTGAACGCGACGGAAAATCTGTTATTGTTGGAGACGTGAATCAGTCAAGTGTCACCGGTAAAGCAAGTGCGCTTACTCCTGTGCCTAAAGGAGTGGGTCCAATGACTATCGCTATGTTGGTAGAAAATACCATACTGTCTGCAGAATTTTTACTAAATTAAAAACCTTTAAACATTAAATAAAGAGATTAACTATGCAAAATATTTTTAAATACACGGCTCTACTAGCATTTTTATTAATAATCAATGCATGTACAGGACTAAAAGTTGATCAAGATGAAATCAAAAAAGCAAATCAATTTTTTGAATCTATTTTCCAAGATAGGGTGTTAGATAGTCCTGAATTTCAATCTAGATTAGGATATAAATCTAATTACGATCAATGGGATGATATTACATGGCCTAAAAGAAGAAAAAATGCAAGAGATGCTGCTTTTGACTTAGAATATCTAAATGAATATATCAATATTGATAAACTAGATAGTAAGACAGCAATCAGTTATCGGTTAATGGAGAAATCTTTACAAAGAACGATTGATGCTGATAAATATCTTTTTCGTGGATATATGGTAACTCATCGCGGCGGAAAACATTCTTCTATTCCATCTTTTTTAATCAATTACCATGTTATAGAGGATGAAAGAGATGTTAAAGATTACCTCGGAAGATTGCGCAATATTGAACCATTATTTGAAGACTTTATTAAAGAACTAACCATAAGAGAAGATATTGGAACAATTGCACCTATGTTTGTCTATCCTAAAGCTATTGCTGTGTGTGAGAATATCATATCAGGCTATCCATTTGAAGAAGGAAAAGAACAGAATGTTATCTATAAAGATTTTGTTACAAAGCTAGAAGCGTTAGATCTAACAGATGCAGTCAAGTTGCTTTATAAAAGTGAAGCAGAAGCTATTTTGGTTACCATAGTGAATTATTCTTATAGAAGCTTAATTGATTTTCTCAGCGCACAACAACTAAAAGCTACCAACAATGATGGTGTTTGGAAGTATCCTAACGGCGCTGAATACTATCAACATAGCTTAGACAATTACACTACATTAGGATTAACTGCAGAAGAAATTCATCAAATTGGTTTAGATGAAGTGGCTCGTATTCATGAAGAAATTTATACTATTATGGAAACGGTTGCTTTTGAAGGCACCCTACAAGAATTCTTTGATTTTATGAGAACAGATCCACAATTCTATTATCCACAAGGATCTAAGGGGCGTCAAATGTATTTAGATCAAGTGAATGTGGTGGTTGATACATTATCTAGTCGTATTGAAGAATTGTTTTATGGATTACCAAGTATTCCACTCATTGTCAAAGCAGTGGAGCCATATCGTGAAGCATCTGCTGGTATTGCATTTTATAATCGCGGTCAAGCTGATGGAAGTCGTCCTGGAATTTATTATGCTAATTTGTATAATATGCAAGATATGCCAATCTATAAGTTAGAAAATCTAGCTTATCATGAAGCTATTCCTGGGCATCATATGCAAATTGCTATTGCATTAGAAGTAAAAGGGATGCCAAACTTCAGAAAATATGGTGGATATAGTGTATTCTCCGAAGGGTGGGCGCTATACGCAGAAACACTTCCAAAAGAAATTGGTCTCTACA
>Ga0209402_10000651_pt1 | contig 40989 bp, 59 predicted proteins | sample ArcticOcean_MG_C_3_FD_187437 | JGI IMG/M metagenome (GOLD analysis project Ga0209402, IMG submission 187437) | Marine microbial communities from western Arctic Ocean - ArcticOcean_MG_CB8_126 (SPAdes) (version 2) | ecosystem: Environmental > Aquatic > Marine > Oceanic | place: Arctic Ocean... | reverse complement strand
TTCATTAAAGAGAGCTCGAAGTTGTCCAAGATGTGGGCCGGGTGTTTTCTTGATGGATAGTAATAATAGACTATACTGTGGGAAGTGCAGATATACTGAGTTCAAGGCTAAGGATAAGCCTAGTGATTCTAAGCTAGCTGCAGTAGAAGCAAAAGCTTAAAAGTTACTTGTAATTATATTTTTTATGGGGAGTCCAATAAAGATTAATGATACATTAAAGATTTCTAAGGAACGTGGTTTTCCAAATTTGGTTTTTGAAGGAGATAATAGTGATTTTATAGGTAAGGAATTTAATTTTTGGAATGCTGGAACTCGGTTGTATAATGTGCCTCCATCTAATGTTTTATTAGTTCAGGAAATGAGAGATGGTAAATGGTTATACTGGGGGCATGCACATATTATTGAACAGACAATTACTCAAGAGAAAACATTTGGTAAATTTAAGATAATAAAGTTGTATGATTCTGAATATCAGAAATTGGTTACGATAAATGAATCTCCTGAAGGGAAGAGTTATTATTCCTGATTTGTTGAAAAAATCCTATCTTCTTGTGCTTGTAGTGATTGTTCAAGATTTAACTTCTTATTATCGCTTTCGTCTCTAATTTCATTATTTCTAGTTCTTTTATAGCTATTCCATGAGGTATATGGGTTATCTTCTCCATTGAATATATAAGCATTTTTATCTCCGCCTCGTTCTTGTATAATAACTCCTGAAGAGGATTCGGTTTTGTATGGTATTACATTATCTACCCTAGCATTATCTTCTCCTTGTTGAAATTGTATATAACTTGTTAGTGATATTGCTGAGGCTAATACAAACGAAGAAAGTGAAGTTCTTATGGCTGATAGATTATCTTTGCATACATACCATGCTGTCCCTAATGAAACTGAAGCCCCGCCAATAAGGGGTAATGAAAAAATTGATTCAGTATATACTCCAGTTATTCCTGCTGCAATTCCAAAAGCGGTACTAGTTCCAACCTCTGCTAAACTTAGAGCACCATTATCTAAGGAAGACTGCTGCATATCCTTAGATGATTCATTAGACATACTATTATTTATTATTTTATAGTTTTTAAATATTTATTTGATGCAAAGGCTTAAAAATTGATTCTAGTTAAGAATTTTATGACGTTTAATTTTGAAAGTACAAAGAAAGATATTCTTGGAAAGAAAGATAAGAGTAATGTTGGTGGGATTGATCCCCCAATATTGGAGTTGTGTGATTTGATTAATTCTAATGAAGATTATTTTACTACTAGCAGCTGTAGTGGGAGGGTAACTTTGGTTGAAGATCTTGATAAAAAAGCTCCAGGAGTTTTTTTATTTAGATCTCATGAAAGAGTTGAGTTTGAAGAATTGAAGAAAGGATTGATGGATGCTGCTGAGAAAGTTAGCGAGGGATTGGTATTTTTTAAGCAAGAACCGTGTTTAGTTGTTGTAAGTTGTCGCGATTCGGATTGTCAATGGAGATTATTTAGTGAAGCGAGGAATAATGGTTGGAAGAAATCTGGAATATTATCTGTTGATAAAAAGATGTTGGTTGAATTGATGTCTTCTGAAAATATTAGTTTTCCGGTTATTAAGGATGGAGAGATTCTTGTTTCAGATGAAATGCTTAAAATTGTTTTGGAAAAGGCAAATGGGAATTTGGCTAAGGGGTGGGGGAAGATTGAGGGATTGAAGGATAAAATTAATAAATGATTAAAGATTATACAACCTATTATTAATATTTGAATCGGATAAGCATTTTTCTAATTCATTTTTATTAATATTCCCAAAACTCGAGCTTCTACCGGTAACATATAATTTATTATTAATAAATGCTGCATAAGCACCCCCGAGAGTTATTCCATTATGAGGTATATCTTTATGATATCCTACCATACTATCTAACTCAACTCCAGCACCTTCTAACCATCGAAGAAATAAATCTTTATCTTCTTCAACCTGTTCTTTTATCATATCATCATAAACGAGTTTCCCGTTTAATGTGATAATATTATTTGGTGTTCGGCATAGGATTATCTTTCCTACAGTCTCTTCTACAAGTTCCATTCCTATTTTATATTTTTGTTCTTCCATTTTTATTTCAAATATTCCCATTCTAATGTATCATTATTTACTCCAATTGGAATTTCTCCATTTAAATATCCATTATATTGATTTTCTGTTAGTGTTCTTTCAAGTATTTTGCTTAATGGGTCACTTACACCTATTTTTTCACTCTCAATATAGAATCTCTCTGCTTCTCCTCTTCCCTCTCCACTTGTTGTTCCACCAAGGGTTAACATTTTCAATAGTTTTTGATTCATTTCATCATCTCTATCAGAATTTTCTATGATTCTTTTATAAGCAGGTATTTTTCCAGAATTATCCATATAATCTATCAATTTATTTATAAGTGGATCTCCATTTATAGAAAGTCTTTCTAATACAATTCTATAGTCTTCGCTTGTTTTTAATTGACCTTCCTTTTGAAAATTTATTCCATACCTTTCATTATTAGATATTAATCTAAGTTGATTATCAGATGGACCATAATCATTGGTAGATTTGTTTAGTGCTCTTTCTAATATTGATGTCCTATTAGCTAAATCATTTATTTTAGCTCTTGCATTTTCTCTTATTCTTGTTTTCTTATCTTGTTCCATTTTTATTTCATAGTTATTTACTTACTATATAGTAATAACACTATAATATCCCTATATAATGCTTCACTCTCCATTAATGGAGGATGAAAAGAAAGGCTTAAATAATATAATTAGCAGATAATAAGATGGATACACAAATACTTCAGGATCTAGGATTTACAAATGCCGAGATAAAGGTTTATCTATCATTATTGGAGTTGGGTAAGAGTACTGCTGGTCCAATTATTTCAAAATCTGGTTTGCAGAGTTCAGTTGTTCATTCTACATTGAATAAGCTAGTGGAAAAAGGATTTGTTTCATTTGTCAAAGAAGGGCAAAGAAATCATTATAGTGCAGCTAATCCGAAGCACATATCAGATTATATTGAGGATAAGAAAAAAGAGTTTGAAGAGTTGTTACCTTATTTATTGTCTAAACAAGATCATGCTAAGGATAAAAGTGAAGTTACCACGTTTGTTGGTATGAAGGGTATTCGCGAATTATTGTTTGAATTGTTGAATGCTGGAGGAAAGGAGCATCATACATTTGGTTCGAGTAAGGAGAGTTTGATGATGGGGGAAGCTTTTTGGATGAATTATCATAAACGGCGTGCTGCTAAAGGTATTAAGGCTAAATTATTGTTTAATGATTCATTAAAGAAATGGACTGATGTTAATAAGTATCCTAAGGCTCAGTATAAATTTACAGGATCTGGATTTGAGCCATTGACTGAGACTATCATTAGGAATGATAAGATTGGTATTATTTTGTGGATAGCAGTTCCAATAGGTATATTGATAGATAATAAAGAAGCTGCAAAATCTTATGATAAGTTTTGGCGGTTGATGTGGAATAATAATTAAAATGTATGGAATATTGCTTGACACAAACATCTATGGAGAACTAGCTGATCTTGGTGAAAGTGGAGTAAAAATAATAGATAATATCTATGAAGGTATATTGAGACAGGAAATTTGTGTTCACAATTTTAGAGTTATTAGAAATGAGCTAAGAGAAGGAATACAATCTATTCAGTTGCTAAAATTATATGATGCAATTACCGCGAGCACGATACATGATATTAATCCAGAGATAGAGAAAATTGCAGAAGAGTATTATGATTCATATAAGAAATTTGGTGGTGGGCAAGGAAAAACTGAAAATTTTATGAAAGATTTAAGAATCGTTGCGTTTTCTTCTCTCAAAAGAGTCACGCTTATATATTCTAATGATAAAAGGACCATGTTTTCAGACCCAGCCATAAGGGCATATAAAGAGGTTAACTTTGATAAAAATTTACCAGAGCCAACGTTTCATACATTTGATGACTTAATAAGAAAATTTGGTTAAATTGTTTCTCTTAATTTTTTTATCTCTTCCTTTGTTTCTGGATTTTTAGATACTTCTAAATATAATTCTCTCATTTCACTTACTCTTTGTTTTATTTCTTCTTCTGATAACTGTTTGTCTGAAGATAATACTTGATTTTCCATATTGAATTCAGTATTTACAACTATATAATTCTTTTTATTTGAATAACTCAAAAAAGATTCTAACTTCCTTATTTGCCTTACTACTCATTTCTCCAAATTGACTTGTGTCTAGAACAAAATCTGCAGATAGACTATCTCCAGTTATAATTACTGGAAAGCTTATTTCCTTTGTTATTCCTAGGAAAGTTAGATCACCAGTTAGTTTACCGCTATCTAGGTTTGTAGATATGAATTTGATTGTTGAATAAATATCTGCGTTAAAGAAATCTTCAGACATTAGATGTGTATCTAGTCCGCCTATTCCAGTATTTACTGAATCAGTTTGTATTGTTCCCTCAAAACCAATAATTTTGAAATCCTCAATAAATAGATCTCCTGACCAATCATCAAACTTACCTAGATGAGATTTTCCAGGACCAAATCCTTCAAAAGACATGTGACTTAACGAAGTTGAAATAGGATCTCGCACACCATCAAAACCAAGATTTTCATCAATATTCCTAATTATCTCTCCACTTATACTTGCCCTTTCTGCATCTTCCTCAGGAGCAGTTAATCTAAAAATGAAAAATATTGCAATTGCTAAAACTAGTATGAATAATATCAGATATACTTGTCCTTTTTTGCTTTGCATGAATTGATAATTAATAAATGGTATTTAAAGATTTATGCGCTCAGAAATTATTGAATAGGATATTTTATTATATAGACTGTGTTGCAAGATATCTTGCGTTCATACCTGCAATAACATGTTGATAATCTCCATTTGTTGTAGATAGATTAGATGATATCCCATTTCCTGAATTTTTCAGGAAATCGTCTAAGGTTCTGTAAAAATCTGATGTGGTAATTGTATTAAAATCATTACGTTCTGGTTCTGTGTGAATTAATGGGATGGTAACATGATCTTCAAGGAATAAGGCTTCTCCTCCATTTTGCAATATTCCATTTCTAACTGCTTGATGGTCTTGGCCCACCCAATTACCATATTGTGCTAAATTTAGTAGTAGTTGGCGGTTATGAGATTTTTCTTCTTTTGTTAATTGATCTAATGATTCAGATATGTTTCTACCAGATGCATAGTTTGCCATGAATAATAATCCGTAAACGTATTCTGTTGGTGCAGAAATTGTAAATTCTTTTGAAGGATAGATAAAATCATTAGTATTTCCCTCAATGACCATATTTGTATCTTGTCCAGTTTTACATAAAGCTTTTCCATTCAACATATATCTGTCAGCTCCTATTAATGGGCTATCAGTACTAAATACATGGTCTAAAGTTGCAATTGCATTAGTAACATAGAATAACATTACATTAGGAGTTACTGGTGTTTCGAAACTTAATTTGGCATCTACTCCCTCGATTATTGCACTTCTTAAATTTTGACTCATATTACTAATTAATAAAATATGTTTATATACTTTTTGGTGGAAATATTGTGAAGGTGATTAATAATTTTATAAAAATTACACAAATACTTATAAGGAATTGGACCCTTATAAATTAATAATATTAATTATCTGAAGTGTAATAATAATCCAGATAAATCAAACGATAGAAATTATTAGTTCGTTTGTATCATAATCAATTTAATCATTTGGGGTGATTCGATTGAAGTAAAAGAGGTGGTTTCTCTTATTTTGGTCTTTCTACTTGTAGTTCTGAAATTTACTTCGTAAACTTCTAGATATCATACAACAAGTTGTAAGATATATACTATTAACTACAGTTGTATACGACTTGCATAATATTTAAATGTTATGCTTGTGATAGAAAAATATTGTAAGGGGGTATAAAAAGAAAGAGAAAAAATGGTACTTGATTTTGCGAAAGAAGCAATAGGTAATTTAGACACTCATAGTATCAATTTTGACGATTTGAAAGCTGGTAAAGCTAACATTAAAGTTTTTGGTGTTGGAGGTGCTGGTGGAAATGCTACAACTTGGTTGTTCAATAAGGGTATAAATGGTGCAACTGTTTATGCTTGTAACACTGACGCCCTACATCTTAGTATAACTAAGGCTGATGAGAAAATCCTTTTAGGAAAGGAATTGACTCGTGGCCTAGGAGCTGGAGGTAAGGCTGAAGTTGGACGAGAATCTGCTAAGGAATCATTATCTGAGTTGAAGAAAGCTACAAGTGGTTCAGACATGACCTTTATAATTAGTGGAATGGGAGGTGGTACCGGAACCGGTGCTAGTCCTGTTATTGCGCAAATGGCTAAGGAATCTGGAGCAGTAGTTATTGGAGTCGTTACAATGCCTTTTGAATGTGAAAAGGCTAGAATTGATAAAGCGGAGTTTGGATTACAAGAATTAAGAGACCAAGTTGACACTGCTATTGTTATTGATAACAATAGATTAGTTGATATCGCTGGACAGTTACCTATCCAACAAGCCTTTGCTGTTGCTAATGAATTAATTAGTACAATGATTAAGGGAATTGTTGAGACAATAACTCTACCAAGTTTGATCAATTTAGATTATGCGGACGTTAGTTCGATTATGAAGAAAGGTCAGGTTGCAGTTATAGGTATAGGTGAGTCGGATAGTAGTGATAGGGTGAGTGAAGCAGTTAGACAGGCTCTGTCACATCCATTGTTAGACGTGGATTACAGAGGTGCTAATGGAGCTTTGATCCATATTACATGCGGTCCAGATATGAAGCTAGAAGAGTTTAGTCAGATTGGTAAATTAGTTACGGAAAATATTGCTATGGAGGCTCAAGTTATTATTGGTGCAAGAATCAATAAGGACTTTGAAGGTCGTGTTCGTGTTATTACGATTATGACTGGAGTTAATAGCCCATACATTCTTGGAAAACAAAAAATCCAAGAATATGGGGCTGAACCAATCAATCAGGAATTTAATGAACTAGGAATCGATTATGTAAATAATTAGAAGTCAATTGGGGAATTAAATTCACGTCTTATTTATTGTGCCTCTCTTGCTCAAATGAGTGAGAGGGGCTTTTTTTATTTTAATTAGATTTAAATAGAGTAATTTTTTGGTTATTTTATGATTGAACAAAATGTATTAGAATTGATTGTTAATGAATTTGATAGTTCGACAGATGAACTTAGTGAAGATAATTTATAGGATAGAGCAGTAAGAGATTTGTAGGGTAGGTGCATATGAAAGTTTAGTTATTAAAAAATACGACAAAATCCCTGAAACTGTTCTTGAAGATTTATTTGGCAGAATTGAAAAGCAAACTATAAATGAAAGAAATCCAGTTTTGTATTTTAATTTTGATAGAGAATCTATAAATGCTCAGAATCAAGAAGATCGAACTGATTTTTATCATAATTTTCTTCGTGAATTTGTAGATAAAGTTAAAAAAACTGGATTAAAAGATGATGAAGAATTTCTTAGGTTTACTGAAGATTTTGATGATGATCCTTCTAAAATTTATAGGGATGATATATTTGATGGAAATGATTTTCCCGTAATGATGGGAACTTACAATTTAGCTGCAAATATGAGTAGAATGTTCAAACATTATGAATGGAATGACTCTCACCCACAATTTTTGTTTAATATTTCTGTTGCAGACAATTTTCCTAAAGATCCTGTTAAAGTCCAAGATCAATCGATAGGTGTCAGTATTCCTGATAGAAATGGTCTTGAATCTGCTGCTAGTTATGCCGTGTCTCAATTGTTGGAACTTGGAAGTAGCGGTTCTGGCATAATACAAACTATTGCATTACCTGGATGGTGTGTGGATGTTCTTACTGATAGTTGGGCTAATCAGCCATGGATGAGGGGTTTGTGGGCAGAGGGAGCTATTTTAGAAGAATTAAGTTATAAACAGATTTTAGAGGTTTAGTTATTGTTGCATCTAGGATATTATCTTATTTAGGTCTCCATTCATACACATTATCATGATGATCGTAATAAACGAAATAAATTTTATCTTCTGTTTTATTAAATCTGAAAATTATGACAAAGCTTCCGATGTGAGCTCTTTTGTAATCTTTTAAATTATGTTTGAGATTTTTATAGTGATCAATGTTATCTGAGTTTGTGACCTCCTCAATCTTCTTTATAGTTGCCTCATATCTAGACCTATCCTTCTTATATAACTTATTTAAAATTTTATGTAAATCTTCATCTATCTCGATATTATGCATTTTCTATGCTTTCTCTCAATTCCCCTATAGAACTAAATTCCTTAAACTTTCCTTCTCTTTCTATTTTCTTTATTTTCTCTACTATTTCTGGTCTGACTTCAGGTTCTTCTAGATAATCTTCAATTACTTCCCTTAGCTCTTCTTGGTTAATATCTGCATTCTCGATTACAAATACTTTCTTGTTATCTCTAATTTCTTCAGATATTGATACTTGATTTACCATAGCTATTAGATGGGAATGATGTATTTAAATTTTTTGTCTCCCTAGCTTAAGCCCATGAAAAATTAAAAGAGGGGCTTTTTTTATTTTATTTCAAAGGTTCTTCATGTGGGAGATATAAATTTGCCGTTAAAGTTACAATATATTCTCCTGAATTTTGAATATATTTAGCTCTGCCAGGCAATAGATATACAAGTGTTGAAGGTTCTGAAGTTTGATTTGAAAGAAAACAAAGTGCATCAATAGCTGCTACTAATGGGGGTAGAAGGTTTGAATTAGTGATTTTATTTTTACTTGCCCATAATTCTAAAGATCCAATTGTTCTAAAACTTTGAGATGGCCTTGTTCCAGTTTTATACCCAATACCAGAAGCTACAACATTTTTTAAAAGTGGGGCCTGTGTTGGTCGCCTTTTAATAAATGTTAGTTCATTCCCTCTGCTTCCAGAGAGGGTTCTACCATATTCTACTAAACTTACCATAAAACTATTGAGAAAATTGGTTTAAAAAACTTCTTACATGTCTTTTCTAGAAACTGTTACAACAGGTTGGTGGTTTTTATTGCCCCATCCACCATAAAATATCTTGTTGATTAGAGAAGGAGATCTTCTTCTTACAGGTTCACCCATACCAATTCCTGCAGTAATAATCATTTCAATTTCCTTCCCATCTGGGATGCCTAGCCTATTATGTAAAATCATATCTGAAAATGGTGCAACTAAACTTGTTGAAATTCCTGATTCAGCTAACTGTAAGGTGAAGTTTTGTAATGCTGCACCCACATTTTGTTTTAAATATTTATCTGCATTTTTCTCATACATTCTTTTCATTTGAGTTGAATCTGAAGTTATGATAATAACATAGGGGGCACTATTTATGAAAGATTGTTGAGACGCTTCAGCTATCATTGCAATTTTTTCGGGATCTTCTACAATTATATAATGAATAGGTTGTAAGTTTCCTGCAGCAGGACCAAGATTAGCTGTTTGTATAGCATGTATGATTAGATCTATCTTAGGTTTATGATTAGTATATTTTTTTATGAAATGTGTTTTTTCTAATAGATCTTTGAATTTCATGTTGGAAATAGGTAAGAAGTGTTTAAAAATCTTTATTATTTTAGCACTGTCCGGAATGCTTCCGGACGAAGATAATTAGTAAATTTTCACGAGGTAAACTCGATGAAAATTTGCTGTCTAACCATAGAATTATGTGACTCCGGACAAAGCTTTATTTTTAACTCATTCAAATCTCAGATTTGAAGATATAAAAATGTTTTGAGAGAGTTACCTACTTTTTAGGAAGGCGAACATTATGATGAAAGAAACTAATGACCATCCTACTAATGAAATTGATCTACTTGCTGTAGCTTGAGCTAGTACTAGTAAAAGTATTGTAATTAGTATTAGGTATCCTGCGAATGACATTTTGTTTTGGTCACTCTAATTCCCTTTGGATTAATATTGATTGATATTATTAGTTTTTAATCTTTTCTATTATTGTCTTATTAGCTTAGTTTGGAAGCAAGGTTTATATAGTTTGGGTGGTTGTATGTCCTATGTTTTACATATTAAAAAAAGGGAAGCTAAGAGAACTAACTGCTAGAGCTGTAAAGAAAGCTGGAACTATGAGAAAATTAGAGATTCAAATTGGAATCTCACGATCTATGATTTGTCATTGGCATTTAGAAAAATGCTCTATCCAGAAGCATAACTTAAATAAACTTCTTAAATATCTTGATACCAGTTTTGATCAAAAAGATGTTGCAAAAATCCTTCCAAATAACTGGAGACAGGTAATTGGTGGAAAGAATTGTGTCGCTAGGAAAAAGGAAAGAGGGGTTTTTGAATCTCAATTAAAGGAGGTTCATAAAGCTAGTTCAGTTCATATGAAAAAATGGCATAGAAATATGAAACAGAATGAACCAGAAAAATACCATCTGATGCAATATGAAAAATTTAAGAAAATTGGAGGATATAAATTTATAACAAACAATGGTGAAAAAGTTAGAAATAAATTTGAGAAAGATACTGCAGATATTCTTAAAGATAGGGGATTTCAATATGAATATGAGCCATTAGTTAGGATTGGGGAAAGATTTTTCTTTCCTGATTTTTTGGTAAATGGAAATATAATAATTGAGTGTACTGAGTGGAGAGGACATGATAAGGCAATTAAGTTAAAAGAAAAAATTAAATATCTTAAGAAAGAATATAAAGTGTATGTTCTTATTCCAAAAGCTTTAAAAAGATATTATGAGATTCTTAATCATCATCTTTTATTGGGATTTGATGATCTCAAGAAAGTTTGTAAGTCCTGGTAGCTCAGTTTGGTAGAGCATACGACTGTTAATCGTAGGGTCGCTGGTTCGAGTCCAGCCCGGGACGTTTATTCTTTTTCTACATCAATAGCTAGATCAGGATCATCGTCACCTTTCTTTTTTCTTTGTCTTTCCAGTCTTCCATAGACGTGACCCTGCTTACTTCCATTAATTAATGAAGTTACTGATTGCACTGCATCTTCCATTTCAAGAGCTGGACCGATTATTCCAATCTCATTTCCATTCATTGCTAGATCACAATTAGTTAGTTTTTGTAATGTTTTTAGAGTTCTCCCGTCGGTTCCAATAACTCTTCCCCTGACCCTCTCAAGATCATTTCTTTGGGTGATGTCTTTAATGTGGACAGTTTGTAACATGAAATCATCTTGCTTCAATTCTAGTGCACGGTCTCCAGAAAATCCTGCATTAATTGCTTGGAGAACTTCAATAGCTAAAAATTCTTTATCAGTCTCACCATCTATAAAAATATTTTTTCCTTGGTTTGTTAGTTTTATGCCTAGCTCTTTTTGTATTCGTTTTTTAGAACGAATTACTTCTCTTAGATTTTCGACGTATATTTCTTGCATGGTGATTAGTGTGATTAGAAGTTTAAATTGCTTTGGTAGTTGTTAGAATAACTTTATTTTGTTTTCTGAGGGATACTAAATAAGTCATCTGTTAATAATCCATCTAATGAGGATTCTGGGAAATTTGTGCTTGCTATCTGGCCACTCTCACTTCCAGATGACCTTGGAGATTCTCCTCCATAATTATTATGAAATTGACCCCTAATTCTCTCAAGAGGTTTTGAATCACTAAAAACTCTCCAGGCTATTCTCTCGCCCCCCTCAGCCTGAGTTAATAAAGCTCCAACATCACAAGGTTGTGTAGAATATATTCCCAATCTTAATGGATATGCTTGAGGCCTAGAAAGATTTCCTGAAGTAACTGCTCCAAGTGATGCCCCAATTAATCGGCCTTGATCTACATCCTTATGATATTGGACGTTGCCCGCATCTCTGGTTAATAGTGCAATGTACTCTCTTGGCTTATCTGACATTTTATTTTTACAATTATTTAGTATTTAAATTTATGTTTAGTTAGAATTCACTTGCAACTTCCTTTATGAAGCCTTTTCTTTTTAGCCAGTCAACTTGTGCAGGTGTATATTTGAATATTAGATCTCCTCGAGTGTCTCCGTCAAACTCCCAGGGCCTTACAATAACTGTGTCTCCAGTTCTAATCCATAGTCTTCTTCTCATAGATCCAGGGATTCTGCAATTTCTTTCTTTATCATCAAAACACTTAACAACCATTCTGTTTCCGCCAACTCTTTGATCCACTACACCAATTACTTCTCCATCTCTTGGAGTCTTAACTCTAATTGGCCCATCAGTTGATGGTGCTTGCCTTGGGGCATTTCTCTTTGATTTATCTTTAAATTGTGGCATTTTGTAATATTAGGGAGAAAATTGTCTATTTAAGACTATCTGATTAGGCTAAAACAATAGTTTCTCCCCTAGATAGTTTTCCTATTGATTGACATAGCCATTCAACATAATCGAATATTGGCATTAATGAATGGGTTCTAAGAATTGTATTTGTTTTTGAGGGCTTAGAATGTGGAGAGGTTATAGATCTTAGATCTGATAATTTAAGCATATAAGGCATATGGAAATCAGCTCCAAAGTGGGTTCCGATCTTTAGTTCTGATCCCGTATCTCTTAAAACTATTTCTGTAGAGAAACTATCTAATGACGTAAGTAAATCTGGGCTAAAATCTTCTTCATGCCATGCTAATGGAAATATGGTTCTAGCATAATATAAACTAACTCTTGCATGAGGTGTTGTAAATTCTAAGTGTTGATTTTGGTAAAAATTGGGAGCTAAATATCCATAAAAATCTCTTGGCAATTTTTCTGGGAGTTCATCATTATAATCTCTAATAAGTATATTATCATATAAGTGTCCTTTTAATGCCTCTCCTTTAACTAACCCAATTGTATTTGCAGTAGTTTCATTAATGGGATATATCCATTCAGGATCGCATTCAAATCTACCCCTCCCTAAATTAGGGATTCCTACTTCCAATCCGCCCCCGTTAAATCTTTTATATAATTGGTATATTATTCGATTTTGTAGCATAGAGAGAAAGTGGACTATTGGTTTTTAAATATATCTAATTTACAGCACCGTCCGGAATGCTTCCGGACGAAGATAATTAGTAAATTTTCACGAGGTAAACTCGATGAAAATTTGCTGTCTAACCATAGAATTATGTGACTCCGGACAAAGCTTAATTTACAAAAAATGTTAGAATAAGCCAAGTGCTATAGGAACATTATCTATTTTCATTACGCCTTCCTTACTTATAATCCCTGCTTCAATTGCCGTAGCAACAGCTTTTTCACCTACGATATTGAAAGTTGCATCATCGTAGTTTAGATTTTGTAGAATTTTTATAAGTTCTTCTTTACTTTTCTTCTCACCCTTGAAGAAAGTTTCTCTGACTACAATTTGCTTTATGCCCTCTTCAAAAGTTTGGCCAATGATGTCTGCGTCCGCTATTGCAGCTATTGTTCTATATGCTTCGTGTATTTTAATGTACATAATCCTTTGATCCCTCTTAATTTATTGGTATCTTATAGTATATAAACGCTAGGGAATTTCGTCCCGAGAAGTCTATTAGAGTTCCCCAAACGAGGTTATACTAAAATTACGATATTAAACCTATTGCAGCAGCACATGTTGCTTCTAATGTTGACTCAAGAGGCATATTTGGGAAATCACTCTTTATCCTATAAGTTATGTAACTCTTTCCCGGGAATTCTGTATCTATTCCAACTACTAATTTTGCCCCATTTGAAAGATGTTTTTGTGTCCATTCACCTAGTTCAAATCTAGTTGTTTGTGAATAGGGGTACTGACAATTATGTGTGTGTTCATTTGCTAGCCAAAAAAGAATAACTCCATTCTCTTCAGCCTTTTTTAGATGAAATGATTCCCAGTCGATCTGCTGTGTTCTAGAAAGGCCTCTTGCCCAATCTCCAACTGCTTCTTGGTCTTCTCCAATATATCTTGGTGAAGCAATATTTGTTTTATCCCTTGCATTAGTTATATAATCTAACGCCTGATTTTGCCACCTTGCAGATCCATTAATTGGTCCTGCAAGAAATATAATTGGTTCCGCACCTTGATAATATTCAGGAGGAACGAATAGTGCCATAATGAAATATTGATTGTCTATTAATAAATATTATTATAAAATACACTAAAATTAGCTAAAAATTATGAAAAAAATAAAAATTTAAGATAAAAAAATAAAAATTTGGGTTTAATCTACTTTGAAAGTACATACAGTAGTTCCACAAGTTGGGCATGATCCTTTCATCATATCCTTACCCTTAGAAGTTTGAGTCTTCTTAGCGTCCTTGATCTCTGTCTTTGCCTTACACTTAACACAATATCCGTTTGCCATATTATTTTTTACCTCCGTAGATTTATTTCGCGCCTATCAAAAAAACTATATGTTTTTAGGATCTAAGAAATTACTAATTTCCTAGATTATAGCTAATTTACACAGGGAATATGGGTATTTAAACCTTTTTTGAGGTTTAAATCTCTTAAAAATTAGGAATTTTCAAGATATATAAAGATAATTGAGCGTGAAATGTGTGTAAAAATGTCTATGTGTAGACAAATTCTGTATTGAGTGGAGTCTGTCTCGTTTCTAAAAAATAGTTGCAAGATTTGGGAACTACAAAGTCTTGGGTGCCTTCACGATATCTGTCATCGATATAATCTAGGAGTACTGCCCTTTCTTCCGTGGAATATTCTGAATCATATCTGAATATACTTGTGAAACTAGAGATATTGTATGCTCTGACTAAAGATAATGTTTCTTGACCATCACTCTCATCATGGACCCATTTGCCTACCATATTACTTAGAGTTTTAGCAGTATCATTATCAAGACCCTTGAGAAGATCGATTGTTTCAATCATAAGAGGCTTGTTGCCAGAAATAGCTATTTGACCGAATACGTAACAAGGCAATGTTAAATGTGATGCAAGAGATCCTCGGCTAGTTATGCCATCAAATAATTCTATTTGATCTAGGCTATCAAAATATGCTGAAGGATTGTAGCAATCTAAAAAATCATTTCTAAAATGATTAGCAACTCCCTCAAGTAAAAGTAAACTAGCGCCTCACATTTTAATTGAAGTTTCATATGCCTTTTTTGCGATATCTAATCCACCATGATATCTTGATTTGATTGTAATACCTAACATAGGGATTGCAAACCTGATTCCATGTAAATCTAAATGAGATTCTCCTAATGATGGATCGCAATCAAGTGATTCTAGAATATCGTTAGTAAATCCTCTTAAATCTTTTACTGATCTTAAGGTGGGACCCAAACTTAAACTTAGTGCACTCCCAATTAAAAAATCTAGATCATGATGTTTCAAAACAACTTCTCTTAATTTTTGTGTAGTATATTTAGCTATTAAATTAAATGGGGTTGGTTGTTAAAAAGTATTATTATCCTAAGTGTGTATTAAGAAGTTCTACAAGTCTTGGGATTTTTTTTCTGGATTGGGTTGTTCTAAGGCCACTCAATCAGAGTTAAATCTTAATGAATGAAGTTCTGTTTGATAGCCATCCCCATATTTATAAAATTGATAATTAAACTGGTTATTTTTTGGAGGTGGACCAAGGGACTCCACTACAGAATCAAATACATTAGCTGTACCAATTGTTTCATAGTGCCCTATTGGAATGAAAAATCTAGTTTGTCCCAAAAAAAAACATTACAGCTGCATTGCCCATTCCATTTATTATATCTGCATGATTATTTCCTTTTGCACGTTCAAGCTCCAAATGGTCCATTTTTGAATTATATCTTAGCTCTTACTGAATGTTTAGCTCCACAGGAAAGAACGTGGAAAAGTATATAAAAGAAAAGACCTTATTCGGTTTATGGAAAGTAATCTAGAGATCCAGCAGTTGAAAAATTCTATTGATTCTTTGAGGGAGGATTTTGATAAGCTCAGGGAGGATTTTTTGGTTAAGGGTTTATCAGAAGAAGATATGAAATTTAGCGAAGATACTAGGCAAGCTCAAAGGGAAATTGACAATGGAGAAGGGGTTGAGCAATCTAAAGAAGATTTTTTAAGAGAACTTGAAAATTTATAAAATGGTTTTGAGAATAGTTAAGTCTCTACTTTTTAATAAAAATATTAACAAGTTAGATAATTCATCTATTGTTTATGCTAAAAAGCTTATTAAGAAGATAGTAGAAAATCCTGAAATTGGAAAACCTATGAGATATGAAAGAAAAGGTACGCGTGAATTATACATAAAACCCTTTAGAATATCTTATGAATATCACTCACATGACGATAAGTTGGAATTTCTTAGTATTTATCATAAAAAGAAGCAGTAAATTATATCTTAGCTCTTACTGAATGCTTAGCTCCGCAAGCTAAGCAATTTAAAGAAGCGTGAGTCTTTTCTTTTTTTAGTTCAGTGTCGGGCTTTCCACATTGGCTACAAATAACGAATTCTTTTGCGTATGAATCTATCTTTTCATTAATTTTTTGGGAGTTGATTTTTCTTTGTAGAATTGTACGTCCATTTTTTATGGCTCCAGAAGTTGCTAATTCTTTTAATAAGAATTTTAAGAAATGGTCTTGATCTCTTCTAAGGTATGATGCTATATTTGTAATGTTAGTTAAAATTGTCTTAGTTCCCTCTATATGGCCCTCTACCTTAGGTATTTCGAATCGCTCTCCTGAGTGTTCAATTGGCTTAAGGTCTTTGTATGCTGAATCTAAAAGTTTATTATAATCTTCCATTTTGTTTTTTTATATCTCCTAATTAATACTTGTTATGCTCAAAATCTCTAAGATATACGTGTATGAGTTAATAAAATAGTGTTTATATCCTTTTTAAAATTAAGGGTTTGTTAGCACTGTCCGGAATGCTTCCGGACGAAGATAATTTGTAAATTTTCACGAAGTAAATTCGATGAAAATTTGCTATCTAACTATTGAAATATGCGACTCCGGACAAAGCTGGTTTGTTTAATGTGTCTATAAAATAACTCATAAAAGAAGATTTCAAACAATATATTGGTATCTCTCAGAGAATAATGATTAATCTACTCTTGCTTGAAGCGTTAATGTTTAGGGCTAATAAGAAAACAATATGATTATCTAAAAATTATTAGACACGTTCAGGTTTGTTAGAATGGAACACAATCTACATCTTGAGAAGGGAAGAAGTATTTGTCTGGGACGTAAGAAGTTACATGGATTTTTCCATTAGTAGATTCGTGGGTGTGTTGTGTATTTGGTATGTCTTTTAGTTTGGGATATCTATAAGTTGGGCCAGATGCAGTTATACTAGGAGGATACATATTTATCCAATTCCACCTAACTAACCATAATTCTCTATGAGTTACAAAATCATCTAGAGAGTCTTTGTCTTCAAAATCAATGTCTTCAACTGCCCTATCTAAGCTGTAGACTCCAAATCCCCAATACCCCTTTCCCCAAGTTTTAGGATAAGCTAGTTGATCTTCATCAACAGTCCAACATTCAGGATAATTAGATTCGACCTTTACCGTTGGGACTAAGGACCATTTAGTTTCTATACAGCATTTTTCACCATCTTGATCGAAGTAAAGATCTGGACCTGTCGCAGTATGATGATTCATATCTAAAATATTTGCAGCCCATTCTTCTAGGGGAAAATGCATATATCTATTAAAATCTCGCACTTTCATATAATTCTACTGAAAATAACTTTTATAATGATTACTTTACTAAACCTTCTAGGTTTAGGAAGTAAACAAAATTGACCTAATTCTGCTCATCTCTTGTTTCTAGCATAGTTGCAACTGCATCATCCCCATAGCGTAGATAATAGATAGTTCCATCACTTCTCTAGAGGTTGAAACACTCAATTCTGAAAGGATTAGGCCTATCTGAGGGTATTCCAATATGTTCCATTACCTCTGTAAAAAATCTATCCCTTTCATCGTGAGCAGGACTGCCATCACCAGTATTACAATGATATCTTTTTGGGACATCAATCATCCTAGATATCGAACTCTTCCAGGTTTGGGTTCGTAGATAATTCCTTCCTCTAAGAGTTTTTGGATCTCTTGGCTAAGAATATCTGGTTTGGCATCGGTGAATTTTAGAATTATTTCATCCTTATCGATTCCTTCGTTTTCTTCACTTGACTTTACTAAATTAATTATATCATCTCTGTGAGATTTGATTTCTTTCTTTTCCTCACTTGTTGGTATTTTAGGGGCATCTTTTTCTAGTTCTAACTTTCTAATAAGAAGATATTTTGGATCTGTCTTTTTTACTATTTCTGGCAGGATGTAGAGTTCTTGATTATATGATCTGACTAAGCCAATAACAGTTAAAGTGTCTCCTTGGACAATGTTTTCAAATTTATGTAGATCATCTGAAAAAACTCTTGCCCTAATTTGACCTGAACCATCATCTACAGTAATTGTAGCGAATTTTGTTTCTCCAGTAGACTCAAATTTATCTATTACATTAGCGATTATATTTATTCTTACAATTTTTCTGTCACCTAAGGCCACATGTAGAAGTCTTGGATTTGTTATCTGAGTTCCTGGTTCAGCAGGAGTCTCATCATAAATAGGATTACCCTTAAGTAAGTCTCCTATACGTAATTTATTTGCTGTCTCTCTTTTTTTGTATTCTGGCATGTAGATTGATAAGAAAAATTGTATTTAAAGATTATTGTTGTCCTATTGAGATATTAGATCTTGCCAACTAGATCTAAACCAGGCTTAAGAGTTTCACTGCCTGGTTGCCAGTTTATGGGGCAGACATTTCCTGGATTATTTGCTACAAATTGAGCTGCCTGGATCTTCCTGATCAATTCATCGGTTGAACGCCCAATAGAGTTGTCATGAAGTTCATATGCCTTTAAAATGCCCTCTGGATCTATAAGGAAGGTCCCTCTAAGACTTAATCCCTCTTCAGAAATGTAGGTCTTGTAAGCCTTGCATATTTTACTTGTGGGATCTGCAAGCATTGGGAATTTTATTTTCTTTATAGTATCAGAATTATCATGCCAAGCTTTATGGACAAAGGCTGTGTCTGTAGAAACACTTAGAATCTCTGTATTAAGTTCTTTAAATTGTTCATATTTATCTGCCAAATCTCCAAGTTCTGTTGGACAAACAAAAGTGAAATCTGCTGGATAAAAGAAAAGAACTATCCATTTTCCTCTTAGATCCCTAATATTAATATCTTTAATTTCATTGTTGTGATATGCTTGGGCTTGGAAATAGGGTGCAAGCTTATTTATTTCTAGTTGAGAGTCTTGATCCATATATACAAAAACAAAGTTATATTTTTAAGGATTTATGTTATTAATGACTTGGAACATCTCGAATAATTTATTACTTAGGTTAGAAAAATTTATATATAAATTAAAGTTAGTGAATCTATGAGTGATGATGAGGATCAGCACTGTCCGGAATGCTTCCGGACGAAGATAATTAGTAAATTTTCACGAGGTAAACTCGATGAAAATTTGCTGTCTAATCATAGAATTATGTGACTCCGGACAAAGCTTGAGGATCTTTCTGTTTATAATCCTGTTAGACAATTTTTTGGTATGTCTTGTGGTGTTGGATTGATGTTTTATGGGGTGACTAAATCGGATCTAGAGTCTTCTATTGCAGGAGTTTTTCTATTAGGTTCATCAATGAGAGATTTAAATTTAATTGAGTCAAGGTATAGAGGAATTCGTCTGGAAAATCGTGTCGATAGATTAAAGTCTTTGTACATCTCGGATAAAAGCCTCTTGGCTGTAGAGAAATATTAATATCCTTGATATTTAAATGTTGTTACAAGTGTAACAATAGTAATTCTTAGATTAGCTGAATTTCTAATATACAAATATTTTTAAGTAATTCTTACTATTTATTTTTATGGAAAGTCAAATCTATTTTGAAAAATTTACTGATAAAGCTAGACAATTATTTCAAAGAGCGAATCTTCATGCTCAAGTAAAAAATCATACGTGTATTGGTTCTGAACACATATTATATGGATTGCTAGATATTGATGGAGATTATAGGTATTTGTTGGAACACCAACGGGTTGGTGTTAGACAAATCAAGCTAAATTTAGAAAAAGTTTTAGTTGGTGGGCCTTCACCGGATTTTGAGGATGGTGAGATTTTACCTGAAACTACTAGGGGGCGAGTTGTTTGCCAAAATTCTTGTGAAGAGGCTGCCAATTTAGTCAATGGAGGGTATGTTGATACGGGCCATATTTTTCTTGCATTGCTTAGGGATGAAGGTATAGCTCAAGCAGTTTTGTCAAATCAAAAATTATCTTATAAACCTACAAGAGAGCTTGTTACTAATAGGGGTTATTTAGATAATAGAAAAGAAAAATTATTGGGCAAAGAAACCAGGATTATGTTTCCTTCTAGTGGATTACTGTTACAGTTGTAACATAATTTATCATAACTGTAGTATGCGTTTATTATTTGACACTGAATTATTTAAGAATCCAATAGAAAAAGATTAGTTTTGATAAATACTAAACCTATAACACCAATCTATTTATATCGAGATTCCTGAGGCGATAACAAGATTATAGTTTTTTGCTAATTTTGTAACTGTCAACTATTTTTCTGATACTACATATTTTTCAAAACTGTAGTTTCCTAATATTATTTCGTTTTTGAATATAAGTGTTAATATCTTATTGCTAATAATCTCGAGAAGTGCTGCCAAGTGTATAATCCAAGCCTATGACATAATAATATATTTATGAAATTAGGTTAGCAAGGCTCCTAATTTTTTATAAAATCTTCGCTTAAAAATAAGCGAACTAATTTTCGGACTCTACACACATATTTTTTAAACCAAAAATAATATAAACTATTGTACATTCTTCTAATAATGGATACAGAAATGATATCAGTTCCTCGCGAGAAGTTTGAGAAGATGCAAACGGAGTTGGATGATTTGAGGGAGCAAGTGAAAATATCTAATGATGATTCTCAAGAAGAGGGTGTAGATCATGATTTAGTTAGACAATTTAATGAAAGTTTAGAAGATTTGAAAGCTGGCAGATTCAAGAGAGTTGCTTAGCTATGTCCTCTGCTAATATTCTATATTTAGGGAATCTGTCTTTTATATGATTAATTGTTTTCTGTTGATTCTTTTTAGTGCTTGTTGCAACTAGTAAAACTAATTTTAAATCTTCATAAATAAGATAATAGATTCTTCTGTTTTCTATTCTTTTTTCTCTTAGAAAGGGGTAAGTAACTTGGTCACCGGAATAAGGATTTTCTCTTAGTTGAATGGGCATCTTATCTGCAGCTTCTCTATTAGATTTATCCCATTTCTCTACCCCTTTTTCATAGGTATTTGTTTCTATCACCTTGAAGGCCATAAAATAAATAATGTTAATGATTATAAATAACTAATGACTTTGAACATCCTGTATAAATCCTTGCTTTGGTTCAAAAAGATCTCCGGATTTTTTTAGTTTTTCTATAGATTCTTCAAACTCTGCATCTGACATGTCTTTCATTTCTTTTCTAACTTCTTCTAAAGGTATTTGTTTACCAAACCTATCCTCTAATTTTTTAATTGAGTCCTTTAATAACATCATTTTGCTTCTCTTGCTTGAAGAAATTTTTGTAGAGAATCTGTCAATATCAAAAGTTTTGGTCTCTGCATCATATCCTACTTGCATTAAGTAATAATTTGTAAGCTTAATTGCTACTTGAGAATCTTCAACTTCAACAGTGGGTGAAAGCCTAGTTTTTGCATGAGCTTCAGCTAACCTAACTAATCCTTGTAATTGTCTAGCTGAAATTGATACAGATTTCCCGTCTCCTTCAAGACTAGCTTTTCTCATTTTTATATAGAAACTTTTAATTTCATCAACAGCTTCTTTTGTTAATTTTGGTTCAATTTTTTGTTTTGCATATGCCACATATTTTTTAAATAAATCTTTATCTATATCAGGTTTAGATTCATTTGCCTGATGCATATTTAGAACGTGGGTTGCTATTTTATCGTCATTAACTAAGTTAGGTAGATCTCTTTGAATGAAAATAAGATCAAATCTGTTTATTAAAGCTGGAGGGAGATCTATTTGTTCAACAATAGATTGGGAAGGTTCAAATCTTCCGAATTTTGGATTTCCTGCTGCAAGAACTGAAGTTTGTGCTGAAAGTGTGTTACCTTGTATTGCAATTTTACCATTTCTTCTTGTTATGAAAAATCCTGTTTTTGTTTCGAAGCAGAATACCCCTCCATTGTAATTAATTTCTTTTATATGTCCTGCGTCTTTTCTTAAGCATAATTCTATTTTGTTTGATAGTGAGGTCCTATACATGTCTTTTCTATTACCTCTTTTTTCTCCCCTATAATGAAGATTATTATTTGCAGATCTTCCTATTAGGCAAGCTATAGCTTGAAATGCGTCAATTAGCTCTTTGGAGGTTGAACCATAAGATCTTTCTCCCTTAGATCCATCTCCTAGCATCATTGCCTTATATAGGATTATTAATTGTTCCTTTGATAAATTTGATAGTTGTATGTCTTCAAACGGGAATTTTTTAAGATAGCTTTTTTTACCTAGTTTTTCTAGATACTCAAACATCTGAGTATTTGTTATCTTGAATTTTGTATAATCTTGTTTTTTTATTTCAGTAAGTGTGAATCCAACTATTTTGGATAATTTTTTTAGACAGTTCTTTATTTTTGCTATCTTTTTTTTATCTTTTTGAGTTATTCCTATTGTAGGTTTTGTTTCTGTCCCTCCCTCTGTTAGGTAATAACCTAAAAATTCAAGCCATAAATTCATTGGTATGATTTTTGGTTTGTGTTGGTGAGTGTATTTTATATGGGTTCTATTTTGTTTATGTTTTATTGCAGGCAATATGAAATGGGGAGTTTTATTATTACTTACAAAATCTCCAGAATTTAATACCTTAATTCTTGAATAGGGTATATTCTCTGCGTTAATTTGTTCATATTCTCTGTGCCGCTCTTCTCTGAAAAGCATTTTATGATTAGAGGTTACTAAGATATCATTTCTTTTATTTTTGAAATGGTACATTTTATTATTATATGAGTAGGTGAATAATCCTTTATGATGGAGGAATTCTATTGTCTTATTTTTTGGATCAAATTGCGCTATTTTAGAATTTTTTACCTCATTGTATTTTTTCCATCCAACTTCAGTTAAAACTTCAGTATCACTAGAGTAACATGCTTGAACATTTGCCTTACTAATAGTTACTGTCTGCTGTTCTAAGGCCTCATGCATGGCTGACCTATCTGAAGCATCCATCTTTTCTATCTCATCAATACAAACTACTCCCTTATTTGCCAATACCATGGCTCCAGCCTCTAAACTCCATCCCTTTAAGAATTCATCTCGGACAACAGTTGCAGTTATACCTGCTCCTGTTGCAGCCTTACCTACAATGTATCTACCTTTTGGAGCTATGTTTGAAATAAACTTTAGAGTAACTGACTTTGCTACTCCGGGGTCTCCCATTAAGAAAACATGTATGTCTCCACGCGAGACAGTTCCATCATCGCTTATCTTTCTTACTCCTCCAAACATTTGTAATACTAAGGCTTCTTTTATTTCCTCGTATCCCCAAATACTAGTTGCAACACTGCTTCTTAATTTATTAAACAATTCAGGGTCTTCAGAAAGTTCTTGGATTTGTCTTTCATCTTCTTCATTTATATCTAGATCATCATAAGTTGTTTCTAATGGGATTAAATTATTTGATTCTACAGCTAAGTCGAAACGGGTTGAAATTGCTCCAGAAGGTAAAGGTACAGGAACTTCCTTAAGAATCCCTAGAACTCTTACCTTACTTCCAGGAGTTGTCTTTTCTTCCATATACGGTTCAACAAGATCTTCATTTAGAAAGACATTCATTCTTCTAGGTTGTTCACCTCCTGTTAGATTTTCTGGAGATTCTTCAATTACTAAACGCTGGGCATCTACCATAGTTTTTGATAACAATCTAAATTGTCCTTTTCTTCCACATGAACATCTTGATGGTTCTCTGAATTTCTTTTCTATTTGTAAAACTGAAATTACTGTACCACATGAAGGACATTCAAACTTTGCATTTACTACTTGAGGTCTAACTTCAGAGGCTTGCCTCACTAGGCCTTCAAAGAAAATTAATTGATTAAGGTGTTCTGCTCTAATGGTTCTGATCTTAACCTTTTGTGTGTTTGGTAGATCATTAAAACGTATTCTTGGATTCTTTATTAATCCAGTATCCTCTAAGGCTGCCTCTAATAATTGAAGGACCTCTTCAGGTTGAGAGATAAGTGCTTCTATAAGTGTTGGTGAATTAGATGCAAGATCTTCAAAATTGATGAAAACTACTTTTCTTCCCTTCCTTATAGATTCACCTATTTCCTTCTTGTATGTTTCAAAGAACAACTTTGATTCTGAAATTAACTCCTCATTATTTGCTGGCATCTCTTTTTAGACCTCTATTATAGATTTAGGATAGGCTTGTTATATTTAAAGATTATAGGTATAATTACTATATTTGTAGGATATATGTTTTAGACATATAGAAGAGATCTTTTGTTAGTTAGATTAAATAAATTATTTTTTCTTATTCTTTTCTGCTTCAGTAAGGGTAACTACAAGTTGCCCCATTGAATCAACTAGTTGTTGGTTATTTTTAGTTCCAGTGCAAACTAATTTTCCATTTGAGAATAGTAAGAAGGTAGCAGTAGGATCTTCCAACTTGTAAACTAATCCAGGAAATTGTTCAGGTTCATATTCTGTGTTTTCAAGTTCAAGAGATAAATAGTTTAAATTAAGCATCATATTTATGTGTCCTGAAGCTACAATGTTTTGTACTGTAATCTTTGGTTTGTCAGTTATCTTTACATTAATTTTCTTAAGTGTTTTGATGACTTGCTCAATAACTTCCTTAACTTGAGATATAGACTTTGTTCCAGTACATACTAAGTTTCCTGAAGAGAAGACTAATACTGCTGACTTTGGCTCCTTTACTCTTAATACAAGTCCTGGGAATTGTTCTGGATTATATTCAGTATTAGGAATTGTTTTTGCTAACTTAGTTAACGGAACATCCTTACCTAAAGAAGTTGTTGCTACAATATTTTGAATCTTATGAGAAGTTTTGTATTCCATTTGATAATTAATATGTAGTTTATAAAGGAAATAGGTATTTAAAGGTGTTGGTTGAGGGGATTTTTGTCGAGGATGGATTTCTATGCAATGACAAGATTTAAAAAAGAAATATAAATGTTTATCTAATGGTTGAGCCAGATTATAATGAATTGATGGAGGAATGTTGCAGGATTGCCTTGAAAAGAGATCCTGAAGAAGTCCCTCCATTTGTAGGGGCACTGATTTGGTATGGGGGGTGCATTATTGCAGAGGGATATATTTCACAGAAAAAGAAAAAATTTAAGGAGAGGGATAAGAGACATGATAAGGGTCATGGAAAATCATTTAAACGAACTGCTCAAGCTAGACCTCAAGCTAGATATTTGAATGTTAGAGTTCATGCTGAAGAAATGGCAATATCTAATGCAGAGAATAATGCTGCATATATTCCTTCAGAGGCCATACTTGTAACCACCCTAGAACCATGCATTCCTGGATTGAGGAGGGATGGAGGTCGCAAGAGTCAAACTTCATGTTGCGAATTAATTTCTGAAAGAGGATTTAGAAGGGTTGTTATAGGTCAGTATGAATTAACTAAAAGAATGAATAGTTACCAAGGGTTTGTATATCTTAAAGAACGGGGAATAGAAGTTATTACTAATGAAAAAATTACTGGAATAGCTCTTCAAAGTGATGCAAATTATCCGTACAGACCCTAGTAATGAATTTTTAATTCATGCCTATTGTAATCTGCTGCTATTTCCTTTGTAGTCGCAATATCGATAATAGATCTATCTTCTCGAAGATTAATGATTCTTGGGAATCTTAATGCGAAACCAGATTTATAATTTGTAGATCTTTGAATATTCTGATAGATTATTGATACAACTATTTTTGGCTTGACTTTTACCATCCTTCCTTCTTCTTTTGTTACTAATGGTTTAAGTAGATTTGTAAGTTCAGTGTAAGATAATCCCAGTTCTTCTTTTTCTTTTAATCCGGTTGAAGCTTTTCCGATTTCAAGTAGATTTCCATCATTATCTTTGCATGAAAGTGTGAAAGAGGAGAAATTTCCAACATGTTTTCCCTTACCATATTCTGCCGCAGTTATTACTAAATCAAGCTCATTTTCAGCAGGTTTAAGTTTGAGCATATGACCCACTCTTAATCCTGGCTGGTAGTTTGCTTCAAGATTTTTAATCATAACTCCCTCCTGATTATCTTTTAATGCTTCTTTGTAAAATGCTTTGGCCTTCTTAGCATCATCAGTTATTAATTGATGGGAATATCTGAACTTGTGTTTTTGAGGACGAATAATTTTTCTTAAGATTTTAGTACGCTTTTCAAAAGGTTCATCGATTAGGGATTTCCCGTCTAGATATATAATATCAAATGCATTCACCTCTATAGGTAGTTTCTTAATCATTTCTTGAATATTATGTTTTCTTCTTATTCTTTGAGAAACAGCCTCAAATGGTGTGTATCTTTTTGTTTTTGGATCAAAACCTATTGCCTCTCCATCTAACATAAAAGATTTTGCCTTGATATGTGTTTTAAGATATTCGACTACCTCTGGAAATTGTTTTGTTACTTCATCTAAACGTCTTGTGAATATTTTAATCTCTTTTGAATCTTGTTTAGTCATTAACATTCTGAATCCATCATACTTATATTCAAATGCACAAGGTTTTCCACATTTTTCAAATCCATCTTCTACACTTTCTGCTTTTTGTGCAAGCATTAATTTTATTGGGTGCTTGGGTGTAAGTTTTATTTTTTGTAGTTCTTTGATTCCCTTTTGAGCACTAGCGAAGACTACTGCAATGTCTGTTGCTTTATCATATGCTGATTGAACTATATTTGCAAGTTTTTTCTTTTCTTCAATAGATTTAGGTTTGAAAGCTTGTTCCACTATTGAATCTCGTAATGTTCCAGAGGCCACACCTATTCTTAAATCTCCAATTAAAGTCCTAACAATATATTTTGCCTCAAGAGAATGTGCTGACGTGAGAAGTTCAGAAATTAATCCTAATTTTTGAGTTTGAGTTCCATTTCCAATTAATGTGGGGAGTTTTTGTAAATTATCTAAGACTTTTTTTGTAGTTAGTTCCTGAGAAAATAAAGTGTTTTGTGTTTTGTTTTTCATTACATCTTCAGCTACAAGTCCGATATCTCCTAGTTTTTTCCATTTTTGTATTAGTTCCTTGTCAGAAACTCCTGAGGCTTTACTTAATGCCTTAAGGACAAGTTTTTCAGAAATTCCAAATTCCTTTTCAGAATAATCAGGGAATGCTTTTCCTTGTAATAAATAAATAGCTTGTGGAACTTTTGACTTTTTTAGTTGGTTTAGAAATTTTGATAGAATTTCTACTTTTTTTAGTCTTGAGGGTACATTTTCAAGTTCATGGTATGTGTCTGCTAGTAATTTGTATTTCATTCTCTTTTTATAATAAGACAAAGAAAATAGGGTATTTATAGTTTTTATTTAGATTGAATTGACCCTACTAAGAGGATTGTTTTCTGACTGGAAAATACGCTGCCAATCAAATAATTAAGAATTCTAAATGATTCCTAAATAATTTTTTTAAAGAAACTTTTATAAACATAGTGTATATACATAGTATATACTTCTTACATATTAATTTATAGAAATATTTATAAAGGGTATATACATAGTATATACAGCTCTGAAAGGGATAAAGAGGTGCGCTGGGGATTTATCCCCAGTGTTTTTATTTTTCTTTGATAAATAATCAGGGAAGGTAATGCTAGCTCATGGAGAAAAGGTGGTGGCAGTGGAGCTTGGAGGATCAGATGAGTACAATGAAAATTGGATATTTTCAAGCACTCATTTTCCTAAAAGGAGAAGAGAAAAATGAGTAAAAGAAAGTTTGATGTAAGATTGAGAAAGGTGGGAAATAGCTTTGTGATAACTATCCCAAAAGATACAGTAGATAGATTTGAACTTAACGAAGGAGATTTCTTAGCAATGAATTTAGATACTGATGAAATTAGGAGGAATAAAAAATGAGGATGAGTGACCTATACAATAGTGAGAATTATAACGTCTTTATGTATGTTGCAATTTCAGTAACTATATTATTATTATTTTTTAATAGTTTGAGCATTGTAGAAACAGGATTACAAGAATTTGATGGGAGTAGATTAACAGGATATGTTATAGAGGAAGAAATTAGTGAGTTTGATAATTATTATGAAAAAGTTTTAGAGAATACTAAAGTTAAGAGATCTAGGGGATTGACGGGTTTTGCTGTTGAAGATAATGAAGTGGATGAAGAAAAGAAAGCAGGTACGGCATCTTCAGATTCTGTAAATCTTGAGGAGAATATTCCTGAGGGAGAACTTTATACGGAAGGGTCATTCTTTATTTATTATATGTTGTTAGGATTTGTAGGATTATGTATTTTTATATTGAGTGCTATATTTTTCTTACCTAGGTTAAAGGAATTAACCTAGATTTTTGTAAACAAAAATCCAGTACTTAACTTTTTATTCGCCCCACCCATCCAATTCCCTAAGTATTCTAAAAAAGTTTAGTAACTTAAAGTTTCTACAGCTAATTCCTTATGAACGCTCTTTGCATATTTTGAAGCCATGTGAATGGGTTCAGGTCTTTTATGGGGTAAATTGATTAGATCTTTGCAAATAGTGTATGAAGAATCTACAGTGATATTATTGCCAGGACTTATGTAAAGGGGATTACTTTCCTTTTTGCTGATTAAAACTTTTCCAACTTTTTTATCTCCCTTAGATATATACACTCCATCCTCACTCGGAGCTTCTATATCTACCAATGAAGTTGATACCCCTATAGTTGGGATTCCTGTTGAAAGCCCAAAATGACTTGCTAATCCTAACCTTGGATGAACAATACCCTGAGCAGATAATAAAATTACATCTGGTTTTTTATTTAATCTTTCTAGTGCCTTTACCATAGCAGGCAGTTCTCTATAGGATCTAAATCCTGGATAATATGGGAAATTAATACGTTCAAATACATATGCTTGATCTAATACTTCAAAATTCTTATCTACAACAATAAAACAACTTAATATTTTATTTTTTATGAAAATATTTTCTACAGCACCAAAAGTTTCTACGAGTGAAAAATCTATCTTGTCCTTCAATACTAGATCCTTAGCTAAGTTGATCTGTTCTTTTTCGAGTTTATCGAAATCAATTCCGTATCTTTTTGAAAGATCCTCCTTACGAGAATCTTGTGTTTTTTCTCCCATTTTTCATCCTTTATGAGTAGTTATAGGGGAAATGTTTGATTTAAAAAGGTTGCTATTTCTTAAAAATAGGTGTCAAATGGATTAATGAAGAGGATAAATTTTTTCTAAATTAGGAAAGCTTTTAAACTTACATGAATAGATTATATCCAAATGTTTACTAAGAGATGTTCTAAATGTGAAAGTAAAGTTAAGAATGAACATAAGTTTTGTCCTTCTTGTGGATTAAATCTTAGTGGTAAGCATGAAAATGAAGACTATGGAATGTTAGGGAAAGATGATAATTCATATGAAAATCAAATGAGTTTTTCAGATAATTTTATGGAGAAGATGTTTAATAGTGCAATGAAGGTATTAGAAAAACAAATGAAGAATATAGGTAAAGAAATGAATAATCAAAATGTGATAAAGAAGAAGAAAATGAGTAATCCAGGTTTGAATGTTCAATTTTTTGTTAATGGTGAAAAAGTTTTTAATGATAATCCTGTACAAGAACAACAGCCAGTTAAGATAACAAATAATATTTCTAAGGAGAAATTAAAAAGATTGATGGAACTCCCTAGAAAAGAACCTGAATCAAGGATGAAAAGATTATCTGATAAGGTAATTTATGAATTGGTTGTTCCTGGAGTTGAAAGTATTGAAGATGTACTAATTAATCAACTTGAGAGCTCTATAGAAGTTAAGGCCTTGTCTAAAGATGTAGTATACTCTAAAAATCTTAATATTAATCTTCCAATTCTAAGATATCATCTTTCTGAGGATAATTTAATTATTGAGATGCAGGGTAAATAGTAAATCAAAAATTTCCTATCTAAACTTTTTCCACACCATTAATTTTAAGATGTTCCTTCCCTAGAGAAAAAGTTTAGAATAGTAAGATTTTTATAGTAAGATTTTTCATTAATATGTTTAGAGAATAAACAGTAATATGGCAAGTTTGAGAGATAGAATGATTGAGAGAAGCAATGCCTTAATTACTCATAGTCGAGAGGTAGCTGTTGAAAGTGGCATTAATAGAGGCGGGAAATATGTATCTCATGGAACTTTCTTAGAAAATCTTAGTCCAAAAAGATTAAGAGAAAAAACTGAATATACTATGTTAAGGTGGAATGTAGGGAGGGGATTTTTATTACAAATTGTTAAATCTAAATTATATCCAATAATAATGGGAGGAGTGGGAGAATATGCAAGGACTGATTTTAGAAAAAATTTAGGTTCTATGGAGTCATGTTTTGAAAGATTGAGAGTGGTTTATCCGCACATAGGGGATAATTTGGAATCTAATGGAGATGGTGAGAATGACCCTAGATTGAGAGGCAGACTATTAGGTATGGTTAATTTGACATATAGTAGGGAGGGTTTTGGAGAATATGTTTTTGATGATGAATCTGCAGATAGATATGATTTTGCTATGCTTTGAGATTTATTAATAAAAACCCTTATAAACCCATTATAATTCTAAGTTCTATGGTCCTGTAGCTCAGCCTGGTTAGAGCACTACTCTGATAAGGTAGGGGTCCACAGTTCGAATCTGTGCAGGACCATATTAGTTAATTTTATCTTGAAAAGCTAATCACAAGCTTTTTAAATCAACTAAATTACAAGATATCATACGAAATAGAAAATGGTAGCTGGATTATACACAAAATTACGAGAAGCTTGGAAAAAGCCGGATGTAGATAGAATTAGAGAATTAATGATTGAGTGGAGAAAGGGTAATTCTGTAGTAAAACTTGATAAGCCAACTCGTCTTGATCGTGCTCGTGCATTGGGATATAAGGCTAAAAAGGGATTTGTTGTTGTGAGAGTTAGAGTTCCTCGTGGAGGACGTCAAAGACATAGAACAAATAAAGGAAGAAGATCTAAGAGACATACAATCAGAAAGGTTCTTAAGATGAATTATAGATGGGTTTGTGAAGGTAGAGCTCAGAAAAAGTTTGAAAACTTGGAAGTACTTAACAGTTATTTTTTAGCTAAAGATGGAATTCATTATTTTTATGAAGTAATAATGATTGATCCTCAAAGGCCTGAAATAAGTAAGAATAAAGACACAAAGTGGATTACAAAGAAGACAAATCAGAATAGAGTTAAGAGGGGACTAACAAGTGCTGGTAAGAAATCTAGAGGTCTACGAAATAAGAGTCCTATGAATAAGAGTAGACCGAGCGTGAGAGCTGGGAATAGAAGAGGGAAGTAAAATTTTCATAAAATGCAACTAAATAGATCACAAGTTGAAATAGAATTTGATAAAGTTTTTGGCTATCTAAAAAGTTCTAAATTGGAAGATAAAGATTTTTATTTAATTTCTCCACAAATTTATGTTTTTGATGTTCAATCTAATAGTGGGACTATGAAAGATTTATGTGTATTTCCATCAAGTATTGAAAATCAGCAATTTAGGGGTTTAGAAAATTTGGAAGGGAATGGCCTTGTTGGTAATATTTCATGGAATGAAACCCAACCTAGTGGTCAGTGGAGAGATTTTTATATTGATATTGATCAAAAAGATGGTGGTCATATGGGTGAAGTAAATGCAGTTGATTCATTATTTCTACCTTCATCGGTTGTTAGACTTATACATAGTTCAAGCAGAGAGGGGCTAGGAATTTTTTATGGAAGATCTGCACACAGATATTTTAATAATTCTTAAACTGCAGGATAAGTTCATATATCTCCAAATATAAAACTTTAAAATTTTTCAATTTATAAAAATTTATCCGTATCTAATTATACCTACTATAATAAATATTTGAACAAATATCCAAAGAGCATTAGTAATAATGATAGGTTTTTCTTTGTGAAGTATTCCGTATGTCAACCAGAAAAATCCTCCTGCCAGATAACCTATCCAAGTAATTAGAGAAACTCCTGTTGCATCTTTTACATACCAAATCTTTAGAACTTGAGGTATTGCTATTAATGGGCCGAGTATTGCTACAATATAGATAATAGTATCCATGAATCCCTTTAACTTAGTTCTAGAAGGGGTTTCAAATGGACTTTTAACTATTTTTGCAGCATCTTTATCAACTGATTTCTTATCTACTTTTTTGTCTCTTTTTCTTATATGAAAATGATGTAATCCGCTTGCCATTTTAACTCACTCTTTAAATTGAATAGAATTTAGGTTTTATATATGTTTATTTTTTTCTTCTATCCCTAATAATAAGAGTATCTAGAGTTACAGTGATAAATAGAAGCCCAATAATTATTGGTATTTTAAATTCTAGAGTTGAAAAGTAGGTTGTAATTGCAAATACTATTGAAATTGCTGAAATTATTTTAAATCTAATTATCCAGTCTTTGATTTCTTCACTGCAAAGTTTCTCTAGATAAAGTGCGAATGGTATTGCTAGGAGGAGAGTTATAATGTAGATTATCATAATGTGGTTATGACCTTTTGGGTTTTAAATGTTAGTTACGATGATAGATGGTAGTTTATTGGTAAACTAATACCCCTATCTTCGCAAGCAAGTTGTATTAATAGAGCGTCCCTTTGATTCACTAAATCTATCATTCCCTGGACTGGGTAAATATTAATTCCATTATCGTGAACATAGAAATTAGTATGTCCTCTATGACCTATAGTTATAGAATGATAATTGGTTGCACCATTTTCAATTAAAAGATAAGGATCACCATCACGTTGGTGAATAAGGTGGTCTTCAGGGAAAAGTTCCCATACAATACTATGAATTCTATCATGAAGGGCTACTGGCATCATATGTCTGTATATTATATGGGTTAATGAGGTATTTATATTTATCTTCAATACCAAGATTTATAAAATTAAGAAATTGGTGAGAGTTATGAAACTAAAAGAAAAAATAGAATCTGGGAAAATTTTTATATACCCCACAGATACTGTTTATGGATTGGGATGTGATGCCTCTAATAGTCATGCAGTAGCAAAAATAAAGACTATCAAAGATAGAGATTCTGAAAAACCATTATCTGTCATTGCTCCCTCAATTAGTTGGATTCAAGAACATTGCATTGTAGATTATGATATTAGTAAATATTTGCCTGGACCCTATACCCTTATATTGAAGAAAAAAAATATAGATTTTCTTAAAGATGTGACTAGTGGAGATAGCTTAGGGGTTAGAATTCCTGATAGCGAGTTTTGTGATAGAGTTCGTGAAATTGGAAAACCATTTGTGACTACCTCAGTTAATCTTGATGGAGAGGATCCTGCAGTTAGTGTAAGTGAAATTAATTTAGAAATTATAGAAAAAGTTGATGAAATAGTTGATTCTGGAAAGTTAAATGGAAATCCATCAACTTTAATTATTGATGGAAAAGAGAAAAGCAGATGAGATTTGCTATCATTTACCATAAAGATAACATAGCTGGGAAGAACATAGTTGATAGATTTTGTGAAATAAGTTTCTCGCCACAGATTCCAATAATTGGGTTGGAAAAGGAAGCCTGGTATTCAGATATAAGTGTTGAGAAATATCCTGAATTAAAAGAGGTAGAATTCTTGTTTTTTGCTTATTCCCATAGAAGTAAAAAGGGAGACCCTAGTTTATGTTTGCATGTTGCTGGAAATTGGCGAGGGGCGGAACTAGGAGGGAAGGAAGGAAAGGTTTGTGTGGCAAGTAGTTTGGTAATGAAATATTTATTTAAGAAGCTGGATGAGACTGCTAAAAATAATGATGAAATTTATTCTAAATATAAAATTAGTATGGAGGGGACTCATCACGGTCCGCTAGTTAGTATTCCTAGTTGTTTTATAGAACTTGGGAGTTTAGACAATGAATGGAAAGATCAGAAAGCAGCAAAAGTAATAGCTGAGACAATATTATCATTAAATGAAGTTGAGATGAGTGATTTGAAGAAAAATAATTGGAAGCCAACTGTGGCCATTGGAGGAGGGCATTATTGTTTGAATTTTAATAAGATTCAATTAAATAGTGAATATGCAATAGGTCACGTTATTCCAGATTATGGTTTTCCAGTGACTGAAAAGATAATGAAAGAGGCTGAAGAAAAAACTAGTGAGCAAATTAGTAAGGTATTAATTGATTGGAAATCGATGAAGAGTACAGAAAGATTGAAATTGTTGGAAGTGGTAGAAAGGGTTGGGTTGGGGTATGAAAGGACGGGGAATGTTAAGAAATAGTATTTCTTGATCTCTAAAGAATTAGAGATTTTTCAGATAATAAGAAATAATTATTTCTTATGCCTTTTCTTCCAGAGCATTTTTGTATAGCCGGTATTATCAATTTTCTTTTTATCAATGTAAAGTTCTTTCTCAGTTTTTATAATTAGATCTTTAGCTTTATTCATCTCACTAGGTTTTGCGAGATATTCGATTTCAATGAAATATCCTAAATCTTTTACGAGATTTAACTCAATATTTAGTTTCTTATGTTTCTTATGGATATAGGTTTCAGATATCTTAGTCTTTCCAATCCACTTTTTGAAGCCTAGATCAGCCATTAAGGCTAGGAAATGTTCTTTGTTTTTTATTTCAAATTCAAATTCTTCTTTGACAACTATTCCTTCTTTCCAAAACTTTTTTAACCATTTCTTGAAGTTTACTATGTCTACCTTGCTTGTTGTCCTAATACGAAAAGCTTTTTTGGGATAGAAAGCTTTTTCTAGAGAATAATATTGATCTTTTTTTGTTTCCTTCTTAGAAAATCTGGCTATTTCTTTGATTCTTTTTCTAATAAAAGGGAGATCTTTCTCGGGAACTTTAATTTTTGATTCAACTTCTAGCCAACTCATTTTATACCTCTAAATTAACATATCATTTTGTACTTTTTAATCTTTGCATAATTAACAATGGTTATTAATTATTTTGGAGTGGTAAGTTAGATTTAAATACTAAAAAATTTATATTATATTGTTAACTTCGGTTAATAGAGGGATTAAATTTCGGTTTTTTTCCTCTTATTTTATATTAATATCCTTATGTATTTTATTTGTTATAAGCTTTTTATCACTAGATATTACTCTACTAAAAATTCCCTCATTCAATTAATAAAATATTTTGATGAGTTGTACTACTGCTCCAGAGAATAGGGGTATTGATAGGTTATCATCTATCTTTGTTATTGTAGTTTCGACAAATGTTGCTACAAGAGCCATAATTATTGATAGAGGAATATTTCCTAGAATAAGTATTGCAATAATTAAGTCAACAGTGAATTGTGCAATCACTCCCTCCCATGCACGATCTTTCAGTCCTTTGATCCAGTGTTTTCCAAAAGCTATTCCAAATATCGCTGCAGCCATATCTCCAAAAACTGTCATAAGTAATGCTGCTATAGCTATTTCTTTACTAAATAATGCGAAAGCTAATATTGCTCCTGTTACAAAATAAACTTGCCCCCCTAGACGATTTTTTTCAGACTCTCTCCAAAAGATGTGGAATATTGGAATCTTAATTTGTTTTTTTACTCGGAAATATTCCAAAATTAGGAAGAATACTAGAACTGTGAAAAGTGCAATAATCCCTGTTTTATGATTATAATATTTTTCAAAATATAGATAGATTGCTAGATAGAGTAGTGAGAATATGTGAATGAATTTCCTTTTTATTTCGAACCTAAGTTTTTTGTTCATAATTACATAGTTAATTAAATATATTTAAATAGTTTTGTTATTAATATTATAAATGGTTGGTGCTAATGAAGAGAGTAATAATTTTGCATTTACACATATAATAACATTTATTGGTGTAATAGCCTTATTGATTGGAGTTATATCTTTCTTTTATTACGCAATTGCTAATGAATGGATTGGGGAGCTGGGCCAGGTATTAATTGGAATTTTTGTAGGCTTAGTATTACTTATATCAGGTATAAAACTGAGAAAAGATAAGTATATCTGGAGTAATACTTTGATTGGTGCATCTTTTTTTATTTTTCTGCTTAGTATTGGTGTTGGAGTTTTATCGTATATGGTATTAGATAGTATTGTAGGATTATTTTTAACTTTTATTTTTTTAGGAATTTCTATATTCTATGGAATTCATTTTAGATCTCGATTGATAGTTTATTTTACTATAATTGGAGGGATATTAATCCCTTATATAACTGGATTTGGAAATGATTCCAACTTTGTATTAATTTATTATATAATATTTAGTTTAGGGGTTTTATTGATGAGTTCTAAATATTCTTGGGCAGATATAAGGATAGTGAGTTATGCATTAATCATATTATTTATTACATCAATTTATGGATCCTATATTATTTCAGATTCTTATCAAATTAATTTGTTATTCTTAGTTTTAATTTTTGTATTATTTAATATTTCTAGTTTAATTGGAGTGGTTAGAGGTGAAGATAAAAGTTTGCAAATATGGGATAGTATGATATTAATGTCTTTACCATTATTTATCTTGCCACAAATATATAGATTATTTGATTGGAAAATAGAATTATTTGGGGCGTTAACAATATTCTTAGGGATAATTTACATCATTGAATTACTTATTTTGAAAGATTTCAAATCAGATTTGCATTATTCTGTATCTTATATTTTGATAGGGATTAGTACATTGCTTATTAATTATGGGATATTTCTTATAATAAATAAAGTGTCAATAGATTTTTTCATGATTTTATTTATGATTGAATATATTATGTTTGCATTGATGAATAATAACTTAGAAAAAGGTCATATCTATGGGGCCTTTAGTAAGATCATGCTTATTTTAATTGCGATATGGTATTTATTTGTTGTCAGATTTGATCAAGGATACTATCATGCATTAATATTTACGGTAATAATGTCAGTATTTGTGATATTTTTATTATGGATATATTTTTATCAGGGGAAGAGGGCATCAGATGGTTTCAAATTTGTAGTTAGTGGATTCCTACTTATATACACAATTCATAAATTTTCATGGTGGATATTTTATAATGATATTGGTATGCATGTCCTATTAAGTGTGTTGTGGTTAATCTTCTCTCTAATTGTTTATTCAAATGTAGAAACTAAGGAGAATAAAAAAATATCTATACTTCTAGTGGTAGGAGTCTTGTTAAAAATTGGTTTAAAGGATCTATTTTATTTTGAGGGGATTTATAGGATCATTGGGTTTATTATCATCGGAGTAATATTAATCGTTTCGGGATATATTATTAAAGATGATCTTGAAGAGAATTTTGGGAAGAAAAATTGATAAGGTTTTTATATGGTTGAGGGTTGTTTAGGTGATGAAGAGAGAGATCATTTTTGTATTTAGTTTTTTATTGGTAGTGGGCATGGTAGGATTTGTTATTGGGGAAATGATTGAAAATTCAGGGGGAGCGTATGATGTTGAGATTTATGTTGAAGAGGGATGGAATATAGTTGCAGGTACAATTCCAGAAAGAAATGCTATTTCTTTGAATAGTGAAATTAAATTATCCGACATTAAGGCTACTTGGTATTACTCTCCAATCCAAAAAAAATATTTGCAAGTGCATCCGAATCCGGATTATGATAATTTGGCAAAAGATAATGATGACTATGTTTTAACAAATGCTATGTGGCTGTATTCTGATAAATCTGGATCGCTAAGATATTCTACATTGGGAGATTATTTACATATTGTCAAAGATAACTCGAATAATGAAATAGAATATAACATAAATAGAAGAAAATTGTATGGAGGTTGGAATTTTATTGTCTTTACTCCAAATATGGTTAATAAACGAATAAGAGATATTAAAGGGACTTGCGATATTGAAAAGTTATATGCCTGGTCTAAGGGTAGGCGGTGGGATAGTGCTTCAAATGTTGATGAAGAGATATTGGACACAGGGACTGATTTTAATGTGGGTAATGGGATTTTGTTTAAGATTACTTCTGATTGTGACATGGACATAGATAGAGGGGGCACTGATAGTCCTCCTGGGTTGCCTGGAAATGAAATTTCAGGAGATTATGATGTTGATTGCAGAGATAGTGATGGAGGATTAGATTATTTTAATAAAGGTATTGCGACATATGGTAAGTTTGATTACGTGGATAGTTGCGGGAATCCTGGAACTGTAAATGTTGGAACCCCTCAAGAATACACCATAATTGAAGGTGATGTAATAGAATATGCGTGTTATGGCATTAACGGTGATTCAAGATGTTCAACGTCATCTTGTAAATTTATACAATATAATTGTCCAAATGGATGTAAAGATGGAGCCTGTATAGAATAATAATGGTAAATAAAAAAGCGCAAATGCAACCAATGAATCAACAACCAGTTGTTCAAAAGAAATCTAAATTGTGGATCTGGATTTTATTGATAGTAATTTTGCTAGTTGTTGGATTGGGAATTTGGTTTATGGTTGGTGGAGATGGTGCCACTTCGGTGGTACTGGGAAGTTCAATCCCTCAACCACCTGCCCTACCTAAATAGAATATAGACTAATTTGAAAAACTCCGTTTTTCTCATCATCTAAGAAGGATTTTGATGTGATTTTCTTTGAAAATTGAGGCTATTCAAAACCCTCTATTATTAATAGTTCTAAATGTTTTTATTTTGATGGAAAATGAAGATAATGACACGCATATAGCCATATTTAATGGTAAATCTATAAGAAGAAAACTAGTTGATCAAAAATGGTTTTTTTCAGTGGTGGATGTAGTTGGAGTTTTAACGGATAGTCCTAGACCAAGAAAATATTGGTTTGATTTAAAAGTTAAGTTATTACAAGAGGGTTCTGAGTTGTCCGAAATTTGCGGACAACTGAAATTATCCTCATCTGATAGTAAAGAATATGAAACAGATTGTGCAGATACAGAAGGTATTTTTAGAATAATTCAATCTATTCCTTCTAAGAAGGCAGAACCTTTTAAGAGATGGTTAGCTAAATTGGGTTATGAAAGAATTAGGGAAATTGAAGATCCTGAATTGGCTCAAGAGAGAATGAAAAATCTATATGAACAAAAAGGTTATTCTAAGAACTGGATTGAAAGAAGATTACGAGGAATTGCTATAAGGCAAGAGCTTACTGATGAATGGAAAAATAGAGGCGTTGAAGAAGATATAGAATTTGCAATTTTGACTAATGAAATAAGTCAAGCGACTTTTGGGAAGACAGTTGAAGAATATAAACAATTGAAGCAGTTGAAAAGAGAAAATCTGCGAGATCATATGGACGATTTAGAATTGATATTTACTATGTTAGGTGAAGCTTCTACTACGAGAATTGCTAACTCTAAGGATGTTGAGGGATTTGAAGAGAATAAAGTAGCTGCTAGACAAGGTGGTGGAGTGGCTGGAAATGCTAGGAGGGAACTTGAATCAAAAACTGGAGAGAGTGTGCTGGTTGAAGATAATTATTTGGATATTCCTGAAAAGTTGAAGAAGAAAAGGAAGAAGTTGATTGATGTATATGAATGATGATAGTATCGACTTGAAATGATTAAAGACAAGTTTTGAAATCTCCTATAACTTTTTAGTGAGTTTGATTCAATTTATTGCTTAATACGATCACTTTAAAAATATCTTTATATTTATAATATAATGATAAAGAGGTTGTGGGGAAAAATAGTAAGACGACTGAGCCATACACGAGTTACAGTCTTTTTTTCAGTTCTCTTATCCTTGTTGACATTAGTTGCTGTTGCATTGTCTGGTGATTGGACAGTTCGTAATATTTTTAATATTTTTTATTTTACATTTCTTAATTTTACTATCTTTTCATTGAATGCTATTATATTTTCTAAGAAAAGACGGTACTTGCCTGAAGTATTAAGGCGCCCTGCTAGAATTTCTTTTATATTGATTTATTCAATGATATATTTATTTGCTATTGTGTCTTTTATTAGGACAGATCAGATTTTTAGAATACAGACAGTGATATTCTTATTAGGTATGGGACCTATTAGAGCTGCCTTAGTAGCTATTGGAGGATTGATATTGATTGGGATTATTTTCATTTTTTTCTTAAATAAGAAAAGTACTGTGAAAGATTTAAGAGGTAAGAAGAGAAATAAAATTAATGTTTTATTTTGGTTTAATTTATTATTATTCTTATTAGCATTTGGAGTAAATATATTATTTTTAAATATAGATGCAGCAATAATTGATGATGATAACAGTTTAATTGCTTATGATTATCAGGATATTTTGTTAGAAGATTTATCAAATGTTTCTGAAAAATTTGCAGGTAAAAATATTGTTTTTGTTTTATTAGAGTCAGTTAGTGCTGAGAGACTAGGCTATTATGAAAATGAGCGAGATGTAAGTAAAAATATAGATAAATTGGCAGAAAAGAGTATTGTGTTTAGGAATGCCTATTCAACTGCAAGTCATTCTGAATATGCACAGCCAGGGTTACTTAGTTCTAGATATATGTTTACAAGTAATATAAGGACTGACCTTGGGGATTTAAGAAGTCCTAGGAAATTTATATGGGATGTCTATAAGGAAAATGGATATAGTACTGGATATTTTTCTTCTCAAGATGATAGGTGGCAAGAAATGAATGAGTATATGGATGCCAGTAATTTGGATGAATATTCCTATGGAATTAGTGATGGAGAGAGTGACTATGGAAGTTCTACAGGATATGAACAAAAAGATTATGATCACCGAACTGCAGGCAAGGCCATAGATTGGTTAGATAAAAATAAAGAAGACGCTTTCTTTTTATATTTGAACTTTCAATCTACCCATAGACCCTATGCTCGTCCAAATGAGTATTCTCACTATAAGCCAGATAAGGATAAATTTCCAGGTATAAAATCTAGTT
>Ga0209402_10000645_pt1 | contig 41094 bp, 37 predicted proteins | sample ArcticOcean_MG_C_3_FD_187437 | JGI IMG/M metagenome (GOLD analysis project Ga0209402, IMG submission 187437) | Marine microbial communities from western Arctic Ocean - ArcticOcean_MG_CB8_126 (SPAdes) (version 2) | ecosystem: Environmental > Aquatic > Marine > Oceanic | place: Arctic Ocean... | reverse complement strand
TGCTGCCAATGGTTGAGCCCCTCCCATTCCACCTAGTCCTCCTGTAACTACTAATTTTCCTTCTAAATTTCCATTGAAATGTTGTCTAGCAGCTTCAGCAAATGTTTCAAATGTTCCTTGTAGAATTCCTTGTGAGCCTATGTAAATCCATGATCCTGCAGTCATTTGACCATACATCATTAACCCTTTTTTATCCAATTCATCAAAGTGTTCCCAATTAGCCCAATTACCTACCAAATTGGAGTTTGCTAGGAGAACACGCGGTGCATCTTCATGTGTTTTGAAAACACCAACCGGTTTTCCACTCTGAATAAGTAAAGTTTCATCATTTTCTAAGTTTCTCAATTCCTTGATTATTGCATTATATGATTCTACATTTCTGGCAGCCTTCCCTCGTCCACCATAAACTATCAAGTCCTCTGGTTTTTCAGCAACATCTGGATCTAGATTATTCATTAACATTCTGAGGGCTGCCTCTTGCAACCATCCCTTACAACTAATCTCATTTCCACGCGGTGCTTTCACAATGTCCATAGTATGCTATTATACTCTAATTTAAACACATTTCCCTAGATTACTTTATCCAGTTAACTTATTCCAAATCCATTTCAGTGGATCATAGTATTCATCTACAACCCTTTCTTTCAATGGTATTATAGCATTATCCGTTATTTCGATGTTTTCAGGGCAAACAAATGTACAACATTTTGTGATATTACAAAGTCCAATTCCATCTTCATTCCTAATGTTATCTAGGCGATTTCCTTGGTCAAGGGGGTGCATTTCTAGGCCTGCATTCCTTATCATAAATCTTGGCCCAGCAAATTCTTGTTTCATATCGTGACTTCTCAAAACATGACAAACATCTTGGCAAAGGAAACATTCTATACATTTTCTAAATTCTTGAACCCTGTCAACTTCTTTCTGAAACATAATCGGATCTCCATCAGTTTCAGTGTGTTGGTAAGGCGTTATTTTCTTATTTACTTCATAATTCCATGATACATCTGTAACTAAATCTTTTATTATTGGGAAAGTTTTCATTGGCTGAACTGTTAGAGTATCATCATCAGGATAATCCGATAATCGAGTCATACAGGTAAGTTTAGGGCTTCCATTTATCTCAGCTGAACAGGATCCACATTTACCCGCTTTACAATTCCATCTAACTGCTAAATCAGGTGCTTCCGTTGCTTGAATTCGATGAATTGCATCTAGGACAACCATCCCTGGTTCTACCTCAACCTCAAATTCTTCTAATCTGAGGTTATCTTGTGAACCTCTCTGGAGTCTAATTTTTCTCTTCATATTGCCTCCTGTAAAACATAATCATTTAGATCATCAGGCATTTTAGAAAGGGGTGATTTAATTACAGATAAACCTTCAGGACTTGGCCTTATAATCATGTTAACTTTCCCTAAATCATCGTCATAATTCGGATAGTCTAGTCTAGTATGAGCTCCTCTGCTTTCTTTTCTTTCAAGTGCAGCATTTGCTAAGGCTAAAGAAGTTATAATCATATTATTAAGATCAAGACATAAATGCCAACCTGGGTTATATTTTCTATCACCTTTGGCATGTAAATTAGGTAGTTTCTTTCTTATTTTCTCCAATTTTTGTATCCCTTTTTCAAGCCCTTCTCCAGTTCTGACTATGCCGGCATGTGCCTCCATTACTTCTTGAAGTTCTTCATGGATAGCATAAGGATTTTCGGTTCCGTCTTCAAATGGTTTTAGTGCGTCATCAATGCCTCTCTTGATTTCATCACCATGAGGTGAGGTGTGAGCATTCTTCTGTGCATAATTCGATGCACTTTGGCCAGCAATTTTACCAAATACGAGTAAATCTGATAATGAATTACCACCAAGTCTGTTTGCTCCATGCATTCCTGCAGCAGCTTCACCTGCAGCATACAAGCCACCAACAGTTGAAGCTGCAGTACCTGCCTCGACCTTTATTCCTCCCATCATATAGTGTGTTGTAGGTCCAACTTCCATTGGTTCTTTAGTTATATCTAGTGTAGCCAATTCTTTGAATTGATGATACATAGAGGGTAATTTGCGTTGTATATAATCGGCAGGTTGCCTAGAAGCAATATCCAAAAAGGCCCCACCATGAGGTGATCCTCTTCCTTCTTTAACCTCAGCCATTATTGCTCTTGCAACTACATCTCTAGTTAGTAGTTCAGGAGGTCTCATTGCCCCTTCTTCCCCCTTTAGCCATGCATCAGCTTCCTCTTCTGTTTTTGCAGTTTCCGCGGCAAATACTTCAGGAATATAATCAAACATGAATCTTTTCCCTTCACTGTTTATCAATATCCCTCCTTCACCTCTAACTCCTTCTGTGACTAAAGTACCTTTTACACTAGGTGGCCAAACCATTCCTGTTGGATGGAATTGAACAAATTCCATATCTATCAAATCCGCTCCTGCTAGATGAGCTAAGGCATGTCCATCACCGGTGTATTCCCATGAATTTGATGTTACACGGTATGCCTTACCTATGCCTCCCGTGGCAAGAATTACAGCTCCTGATTCAAATACTTTGAAATTTCCAGATGAACGATTATATGCCAAAACACCTGACACTGTGTTTTTAGACTTTAGTAGAGTAGTGACTGTAAATTCCATAAAAACATCAATATTTTCCTTATGAACTGCATAATCCTGTAGTGTTCTAATAATTTCTAATCCAGTTCGGTCCCCTACATGGGCTAATCTTGGATATCTATGTCCGCCAAAATTCCGTTGACTAATTTTTCCTTCTTCACTTCTATCAAAGACGGCCCCCCATTTTTCTAATTCTTTGACTCTTTCAGGAGCTTTTTCAGCATGTATTTTAGCCATTTCCCAGTTTGCTAAATTTTTACTTCCTCTAATTGTATCTCTAAAATGGACTTTCCAATTGTCTCTTTTATCCACATTCCCAAGAGCTGCAGCAATACCACCTTCAGCCATAACGGTGTGTGCTTTTCCTAGAAGGGACTTGGTAACTAATGCTACTTTTGAGCCATAATCTGCCGCTGCAATAGCGGCCCTCAGCCCAGCACCTCCAGCCCCTACAACTACAACATCATATTTTTTTGTTTCAAATTCGTCCATTAGAAAATCCTCAAATCATCTATAACGCCACTGGCACACAATCTAACATATACATCAGTAAAGCAAACCCAGAAAAGTGAAAACCACGCCCATTTCATGTGTTGTTTGTTAAGACAACTTACACAGTCAAATGCTTTCTGCTGTACCTTTGGCTTTTTCACTATTCTATCAGCATATCCTCCTATAAGGTGTCTTAAAGAATGACAACCGAAGGTGTATCCTCCTAGTAAAAATACATTTAGGGTTAGTACAAAAGTTCCCACACCTATTCCAAAATCACCCTCAAAGGGTTTGCCATCAAACCACATAGAAAGCCATGCATCATATCCCAATACAAAAATAAAAATAATTGCAAGGTACAACATGTATCTATGTAGATTTTGCAGAATTAGTGGCATTGAATTCTCACCCCAATAACTATTTCTTGGTTCACCAACAGCACAAGCCGGTGGATCAGCCCAGAATGCTTTGTAGTAACTTCCTCTATAGTAATAACAAGTTACACGGAAACCAGCAGGAATCCAAAGAATTAGGAAGGCAGGTGAGTAAGGCATCCAATCGGGCCACATAGGGGGCCTGTCACCAAACAATGCATGTTCAGTTTCTCCAAATAATTCAGGAGAGTATAATGGTGAAAGGTAACTTGCACCATTTCCATCATAAAAATAGTTTGTACCTTGAAAGGCTGCCCATGTCATGTAAACAACGGCAGTACCTAGTCCTAGAAAAACAGCCAATGGGGCTATCCACCAATTATCAGTTCTAGCAGTGGGAAATAGGCCCTTGTCACCAGGTATAGCACAAGCCTTTCCACTATTTAAATCAGTATCCAATGGAGGCATTATTTACCAGTAAAGGAACCGATTTATACAACTTAGTTAGGTTGCCAAACTATTTTAGGTGGCATAAACATCATAATTCAATGAAGTTTAGTATATTACTGGCAATTATGTTTCTCAATCTTTCATTTATGGGGTGTTTAATTCCCGAGGATAAACGTACTATAATTGAGGAGAACTCCATTGAAGTGACTAAATTGGTAGTCACTGAAGAAGAGTTATCTCAATTTCCTTATAGTATGAATCCTATTCGGAATTTTTCGGTGGTGGATCCCTCATCAATGGATATTGTTTCTGAAAGGTTATGGGCTGTTTTTGGTACCGATAATATTGGTTCAGGTGATGAACACAATTATGGCGGTAATTGTTGTGAACATTACTTAGCAACAGATCAAGATGGAACAATATATAATCTAGGTGGCGAATGGCCATGGTGGAGTACTGATAGAGGCCTTACATGGGATGAATGGGTACCTCCCGCATTCAATACTGATTTAGGATGTGAAGAGGGACAATTAGATCCGACATTTGAGCCCGGTCTTGGAGAAGGCTCAATTATCCAAGCACCTAATGGCGATATTTTAGCAATGACTTGGTTTCCTTATCCTAGTACTGATGGAGTAGATCAATTTTATGCGATTTTAGGAAAAAAGACAAGCCCTACTCAGATTGAATGGGAATATTGCTGGAATACATTTGACAAAGAACCGTTTTATGATCGTTCTTGGCAAGTTCCAGTCGTTGGTCCAATTAATCCACCTCCTGAGCTTTCAACTAATTTGTGTTCATCAAATTGTCCATGGGCTAGTATGGTAGTTTCAAATTTTTGGAGCTATAGTGAACAAGGTTATCAGATTAGTGTTGATGGCTTAAATTATCGGCCATTAGATGTGCCAAATAGCGCAGATAATGAATGTAGTGCCGAATATGCCCGTTGTGGCCCTGATTTAGAGTTTGATTTATATTTTGAAGATTTGGGGCCTGAGTGGGATTACATGCAGCCACATCGTGAGATGAGGGCTTCACCTATCCCGTCAGGAGGTTTACTTTTCCCGAGATGGTTCGAGGATGGGAGCAATTTATTTTTGGATACTGAATTAACTTGGCACAGGCATACTTTACCTAATGGTAGTTTTTTACCTTCACGTAGTTTAGTCATAGACAGTTCAGGTGCATTACATAGTGTTTCTTGTAACACTGCCGATCCGGGGGCGAAAAGTTGTGATGGGACTTTTAACTTAACACATCAAGTTAGTTTCGATGGAGGTTATACTTGGGTCAATCAAACACATAGATGGCCTTTATCATTATCAGTTTCAGATAATACATTTGAATGGGATTTCCAGGCCGATGGCAATTTGGATTTAGCAGTTATCTCGATGAGGGTACAAACAGAGATTAATGGAACTTCAAGTGATATTGATCTTCTTTTCCACATAAGAGAGTATAGTGAAAATATGGAGGCTGATTCAATTACTTTAATTGGTTTAGGAGATTTAGATGCGACCTCAGGAGCAGGTAATGACGTTAGATTTGATTTTTCATCTATGGGGATTTTACCAGATGGCGGCGTTGTAGTTGCCTATCATGATAGTACCGATCCTAATACTGACCCAATGTTTGCAATTGAATTAGAATTACCTGAGAACTATTTTTATTATATTTCTTAGATTAGTTTGATAATTTCTTTTGCTCTATTTCTTAGAGTTACTTCGGAAGTACCAACAGCTTTAGCGATTTCTAACTGACTTCTTCTAACCTTATATTTTTTACAAGCTAAATACAATGCAGCACCTAGTAATGCAGTTGGGGAAATGCCTTGTCTATAATCGCTACTTTCTACAGTATTGATTATATCTTGTGCATATATTTCTATATTTCGATTTAATGCAAGTTTTTCTGAAAAACGAGGGAGAAGATTTACGGTATTTGTAATACTAATTTTTAATTTAAGCTTACGGGTTATTAATCTGTGTAATCTACTCAATTCATTTCGATTTAAGTTAGTTTTATCTGCAACTTCATCAAGAGTTCTAGGGACATTTTCCATCCGACATGCAGTGTAGATTGCAGCTGCGGCAACTTTTTCACTGCTTCTTCCCCTTACAAGTCCAGCTTTAGACGAGCTCGAAAATATTTCTAATGCTGATTCTTTGATAGTATTATCTACTTTTAAATCAAAGGCTATTCTTTCGATTTCATCCGAAGCTAGAAGAATGCTTCTACTAGCTAAATTTCCAGTTCTAGTTTCTTTTTGCCATTTCATAATGGTTCTAGAATTTATATTTTGCTCTTGAGGAATTGATGTAATAATTGTATCTGGATTATAACTAGTCCACTTAGGTCCCGAATCAATAATTAGATCACAGTCATTACATGACATAACACTATCACCTTCATCCTTGATATTCAGCGATTCACATTCGGGACATTTTAGTTTCATTTTCTATAGACCTCTCTACCTACTAATCTAGTTATTCTGAATCCTTTGTTGGCTGAAATAGCCAAGTAAGGTTGCTTTACAGGTCCAAAAATATTCACGACTCTTCCAACTAAGTTCATTTCTGAATCAAAAATCTTTGTGTTTTTGTTTACCTTCTCTTTAGCCAAAACTATTGCTAAATTCTGAGTATTAAGGTGAGAAACTTTTCCCAGGCATATCATGTACAACTTCTTCAAAACTTCTATATAAAGTTTACTATTTATCTAGATAACTAACTATGTTATCCCAGAATGCCGTTTCAGCAAGAACTAACTTATGTTTTTTAATTACTTCTCGAGGTGTTTTTAATTTTTCAAAATAAATATTCTTGTAATTTACTTGTAATAATGTGAGAAATTCAGGTTTACTGACAGTAAAATATACGAATTCACCATCAAAAGCCTTTCTTATGTCTTCTATTGTTCTTGAACCTCTGCATATGTCATTTGCAGCTCCTATCATTGTTCTAACTTGGTGCCATAAGAATGATCGTCCTTCAATATCACAAGCTAAACCGTTTTCAATTTTACTTACAGAGATATTGAAAATCTCAATTTCAGGATTTGGATTACTTCTCTTATCTTTTTTTGAAAATTGTTCGAAGTTATGTATGCCTTCAAATGTTTTCATTATCTCACTAAATTTTTCTATATCTACATTTTCATAAATTAAATAACGATATAATCTTGAAGTAGCTTTTCTAGGATTGAAATGTTCTTTAACCTCACAGAATCCATTAATCCACACATCGTGGCCACTTAATTTTTCAGTTAATTTCCCAGCTAATAATTCACTGCTCATTTCAGAGCTAGTTAAGATAATATTAGCAATAGCACTTACTCCTTTATCAGTTCTACTTGCAAATTTAGGATTTGAGGCTCCACATTCGTTAAGTTTTTCAGTTAAAATACGTTCTACTGTGTCTACGTTGGGTTGTATCTGTGATCCATGATATGATTTACCTAAATATGCAATACGGATTAGTGTCCAACATAATTTCATTAACTAAAGTATCTCTTCAAGTGTTTTCCCTAATTCTGAAGGATTCTCAGATACATGAATTCCTGCACGTTCCATAGCATTCATTTTTGCTTTAGCAGTTCCTTTTCCACCAGATATAATTGCACCTGCATGCCCCATACGTTTACCAGGTGGAGCAGTTCTTCCAGCAATGAAACCAACAACTGGTTTTGAGACATATTCCTTCACATATTCAGATGCAGTTTCTTCGGCACTACCTCCTATCTCTCCAATCATAATAATGGATTTTGTATTATTATCCTTTTCAAAGGCTTCCAGACAATCAATAAAATTGGTTCCGTTTACAGGATCACCACCAATACCAATGCAAGTCGATTGTCCTAGACCTATCTCAGTAACTTGGTTTACAGCCTCATAAGTTAAGGTTCCAGAACGAGATATAATTCCAACATCTCCTCTTCGATGTATGTGACCTGGCATAATACCCACTTTACTCTTTCCGGGAGTTATGATACCGGGACAATTTGGTCCAATAAGGCGTGTATCTATATTTTCAATATATTTCTTTACCTTTACCATATCTAGTGCAGGAATTCCTTCAGTAATGGCTACAATTAATTCAATACCTGAGTCTGCGGCTTCCATTATAGCATCAGCAGCAAAAGGCGGAGGTACAAAAATACATGAAACATTTGCGCCAGCATCAGTTGCTTCAGAAAGCGTATTCCATATGGGTAATCCTTGAGTCTCTTGGCCACCCTTACCTGGTGTAACGCCTCCAATAACTTTAGTGCCATAGTCTAGCATTTGTTCTGTATGGAATTGCCCATTTTTGCCAGTAATACCTTGTACTACTATTTTACTATTTGAATCTAGCCAGATACTCATGCATTACCTCCTATTGAGTTAATTGCTTTAATAGCTCCATCATTCATATCATCTGCAGAGATTAAGTCTAATCCCGACTCAGATAACATTTGTTTCCCTAATTCCACATTCGTTCCAGCGAGCCTAACAATCAATGGTATGCTCATATTGATTTCTTTTGCAGCAGTTATGATTCCTTCAGCAATAAAATCACATCTCATTATTCCTCCGAAAATATTTACAAATATAGCTTTAACTTCGGGATCTGACAAAATCACTTTGAATCCTTCGGCCACTTGTTTGGAATCAGCTCCCCCTCCAACATCCAAGAAATTAGCAGGTTCTCCTCCATGAAGCTTGATAATATCCATGGTGGCCATAGCTAATCCTGCTCCATTTACCATACATCCAATTTCTCCATTGAGTTTAATATAATTCAACCCAACTTTGTCTGCTCTTGTTTCAAGAGGTTCTTCTTCATAGACATCTCTTAATTCTTCAATTTCCTTATGTCTGAAAAGACCAGAACTGTCAAAATTTATTTTTGCATCCAATGCAATAATTTCATCATCTGAACTAACTACAAGGGGATTAATTTCAACGATAGAACAATCTAAGTTTACAAATAACTTGTAGAGACTTTTCATAAATTTAACACAGTGTTTAATTTGATTGCCTTGTAATCCGAGTCCAAATGCAATTTTTCTAGCTTGCCAATCTCCAAGTCCAGTAATTGGATCAATGTGAACTTTTAGAATTTTTTCGGGATTCTTATTCGCAACTTCCTCTATTTCTATACCGCCTTCAATTGAAGCCATTATGACAGGTAAGTCTCTTTCTCGATCCAATACGATTCCTAAATATAACTCTCTTGAGATATTACAACCCTCTTCAACATATATTTTTCTAACCTCAACACCATCTGCTGTAGTTTGTGGAGTTATTAATCTTGAACCTATTAATTTATCTGCAGCTTCATAAACTTCATCAGGTGAACGGCACAGTATTATTCCACCTCCCTTTCCTCTACCGCCAGCATGTACTTGAGCCTTAACGACCCAAATATTTCCACCTAATTCTTTACAAGCCTCTGCAGCTTCAGTAGAATTTGATGCTATAATGCCTCTAAGAGTTTTTACATCGTACTGCTCAAATAGACCTTTTGCTTGGTATTCATGGATGTTCATATCATATTACACACAGATTGGGGTTTAATACTCTAATCTTAGCATATGATTACGTAAAGATTTAAATAGAACACAATCTGCCGCAAAAAGTAGGTTAGTAAATGGCTAAGAAGAATCCTGCCCATATGTTTCGTGGCAAGAAAAAGGCATACACTCGAAAAGAGTACATCGGAGGTGTTCCAGCAAGCCGTATAACTAAGTTTGATATAGGCTCAGCAACAACTGATTTTAGTGTTAAAATTACATTGTCTGCAGTTGAAGAATGTCTTGTAAGGCATAATGCTTTAGAATCTGCGAGGGTCACTGCAAATAGATATATTCAGGAAGCTGCCGGCCGTGAAGGATACCATTTGAAGATTAGAGTATATCCCCATCATGTATTAAGACATAACAAGATTGCACAAGGAGCTGGAGCAGATCGTGTTTCAATGGGTATGCGTAAATCTTTTGGGAAAACAGTTGGAACTGCAGCTAGAGTTAAATCAGGTCAAAAATTAATTACACTAAGTACTTCCGAAGAGTTTTTACTTGAGGCTAAAGAGGCTTTAAGAAAATCTTCCCACAAGCTTCCAACCCCTTGTAATATAGTGGTTGACCAAAAATAATGGCAGAACTCGTTAAGAAACTAGGATTACCGAAACCAGACGGATTTCTCTATTTTGTTGAAAAAGATTGTACTGTATGGAAGCATCAAGGTGGTAAAAAGATATTGATTTCAGATACGATTATCGATAGAGAAGAAGGGTATTTGTATTTTATAGATTTGAATGGCGATTTGGCAAAAAAATCTAATACTCAACAAAGAGATAAAGATACAAATAATCTCTATAAACCAGGGACCCAAGTTCCAAGAGATTAATTTTTCTGAAGGTTTACCAAAATTTCCACCATGCTGTTTTTTGTGTTAAAGTTCGACCTTTCATTTTTTCAGCATAATTCTCATCACCATCAGATATTCCCTTAATTACAGCAACATCCATACTTCGATATGCTATTTTTCCCGCTGGACTCATATCTTTTATGGCCGTTAATGCATTTGTAGTTAATGTTTTTAACAATACAAGTCTTTCTCTATCAAATTCAATATTTCCAGATGCAGAAACATTTTTACCCACTGCATCTGAAATTAGTGTTGATAAATCTAGATTTCCATCTAATTCTTTTTCTCTAAACCATAATGAAAATCCAGCTAAGAAGCTTAGTTCACTTTCGATCCATTCACCCAATGTTCTTGACATTAAATCTCTGTTAATTTTTTTATTTTCAGACCAATATTTCTCTGCATGTTTCGGAAATTTAGTTTTCATTATATCATCAATTTCATCAATTTCTCTAGTCCGTAGTTTTATTTTTTGAGATAAGTTTTTGGAAACCCAGGAATAATCACAACATATTTTTAGTTCTTTCTTTCCTTTTTTATTGAAAAATTTCAGAGAATCCTGGCTTGAAATCAGTTCAGCTATCCTTTCAACTTCTAATCCTGATATTTCTGAGGTTTCTTCTATAGTTACTTCTTTTCCAATTATTGAAATAAAAAGTTGTGCTAATTCACCCTTACCGGGTTCTTTCATTGTACAACCTTACTGCCCTTAGGCTTCCCAAGTAAAGCCAGGTTTAATGAATCTAAATTAGTTATCCAGCATTGGCTGTACTGAGAGATTTCAAGTGCACATTCTAATTTTCCAATCAGCCCTCCAGTAACGTCAGTAATTTTATTGTTTCTTTCTTTTTGTTTGAATTCAGCAATCATATTGGAATTAATAATAGGTATAAGGTGACTATTTTTTGAGTTAAGCTCACCATCCATAACTCCAGGATAATCCATTATGAATATTGAAAAAGCAGGTTTGTATATTCTTGCTAATTCCATCATTATAACATCACCACTGAGTATGTTAATTCCTTGTAGTTCATCATCAGTTGCGTCACCAAAAGTAACTGGTGTTTTTCCTTCATTCATGCACTTATCAAATATTTCTTTGGGGAATTGGGAGATGTGCTTTGCACCTCTAGTTTTCATAGATTCAGAGGGAATTATAGCTTTAGTTTTAATTCCCTTGCTTTCTATAATATCACATAATATTTGATTCAATTCTTTCATTTGGTTTCTTATTTCTTTAATAGATTTTTTCTGTTCTGGACTCTCATCTAATCCATTTATTAGGTTAAATTTTTCAGCAATAGGATGCCCAAAAGACCCCGCTCCATGCACTACAATTAAATCATATTTATTATTATTCAATAGCTCTCCAATTCTCTCTAAATTAGCAATGTTGATCTTAGGAATTTCACTGCCTTTTTTGGTTATTAATGATCCTCCAAATTTCAAAAGAATTTTCTCTCTAGTCATGATTTCCTTTCTAGTCATAGCTAAGTCGTCAAAAAGGTAGAGTGTCATTGATTAAATAGCAGTATCAATGACAGTAAGTGCAAAATAAGATAGGTCTTGCCTTATTCGGCGCTCTGTGTTATAATTTAACTCAAGGTTTAGCCTTTACAGTAGTCAGGATGCAAGCGAATGCACTTGGTGATTTTCGAATACTAGGTTTAGTTGTTGGTTTGCCAAATTTTGCACTTGTGGCTGGTTCTATATTTTGGGGAATTATGGCCGATCGGTGGCAAAATCGTAAGGCAGTAGTTGTACTGTGTGCAATGCTTTCGGCTATTCTATACATTCCCTTACCTTGGCTCGGTCCAATCGGGCTAATATTGGTCCGAACGGTACAATCTTTTTTTCTTGGTGGAATGGTTCAGATTGCTACATTATTTTCAGAATTAAATCCTAAAGCTAGGGCAACATTGATGGGTAAATTAGAGGCTGCGTTAGGTTTTGGATGGGGTGCTGGAGCTTTTCTCGGCGGTTTTCTTGTTTTATCTGAGGACTATGGTTCATCTCATCCTACCGTTATATTTTCTTTTTTACTAACTGCTTCTTTGGGTGTTTTTGCAGTTGTTGGCTATATGGGCTCGACAGAAAGATATACTCCGCGAAAGGTTATTGAGTTAGATTTTAGTGAATACTTTTGGGCTTTATTTCGTCTATTCCTTACAACGTTTCTAGTATTTTTGGGATATATGTTTTTCTTAAGTATTTCACCAATATATCTAACTGAAATTGCAGGCTCGAGCTTTGGTATGGGGCTTATAATCCTACTTAGTGGAATTATTCATGCACTTTCAGCACCATATATTGGGAGATTAGTTGATGACTATCCTCGTGAAATGGCAATAAGAGCTTCTACCATAACTGTCTTTTTTAGTTTAACTATATATTCTTTGACAACTAATATCTATTGGGTAACTTTGGCATTCTTACCTCCAATTTATATGACTTATTTTTTAGGAGCTCGGGCAATTATAGCAGATATTGTGCCTTATCAGCTTAGAGCTAGAGCCATGGGGCTCCTTACTTCATTTAGTTTGTTGGGGAGTGGAGTAGGTAGTATTCTAGTTGGAGAACTTTTAGTTAATCTAACTTTTCAGGATGTGTTTCGTATAGGGTCAGTATTCACTTTTCTAGCTATATTGGTTGGGTGGTCCCCTACGAATAGTAAGTAATTTAGTTATTGGTTATACGTATGTTTTTTTCTTTAAGAAAGTTTAGAATAAAATCATAGTTAATTTTGTTTTGACCCAATATTTCAGGACATAGAATTCCTATTTGAGAGATTTTATTTTCAATAATTAATTTTGCAAATGCACAAGCAGTTAAGCCAGTAGTTCGGGCCATACTACTCCATCCCTCAGTTGTCTCATCATAGACAGTATAGTTAATTTCGGAACCATCTTTTTTGGTTGCACTAATTATCATAAAGGTAAATTCATCTTCATTTTTAGATAATTTCCATTCATCAAATAATTTTTGACTTGTTTTCTCTTTTTTGGTTATTTTCTTTCCGTTAAAATCAATGATTTCATCTGAAAACTCTCCATTACTAATCAATTCTTTTATTAATTGAGCATGACCAGGATATCTGATTGTATATTCAAGTAGATTAGGAATTTCAGATATCTTTTCATCAGAATTTAACAAAGTTCTTAAACCATCTGTCAAAAAAGCTTCAAGTTCCCCAATTCCTTCAACTTCGAAATTTTGAATATCAGTTAAAGCATCCCTTATCTCCATTTGCCCCTCTATTCTTATTCTGGCAGGCCTAGTATATTCTTCAATAACATCTATGGGTGAAAATGGGGCTTTATAATTCCAAGGTGGTTTTTTTTTCTTGGGAAGGCCTCCTACCATAGTTCGAATTTCAGTTATGTCATTATTTGCCACGATGTGTCCAATAATTAGATTACTAAGGCCAGGGGCGACGCCAGCATCAGGAATTATAGTACATTTATGTTTTAATGCAAGATCAGAAAGTTCGAGACAGTTCTCAGGCATAAATGAGATGTCAGTACAAGAAATACCTAGGGTTATTAGTTTTTTCAAGATATTGAAACCCATAAAACCAGGAAGACAATTAATAGCTAATTGGTAATCCTTTATTTCTTCTTCAAATAATCGGCAATTAACATCCATCACTTTTAATTTAATATTTTTATTACTATTCCCAAGCTCATTGAGATTATTCTCAGAATTATCAAAAACAGTTATTTCATAGTCTTTTGATAGTTCTGTAGCTATAAGCGATCCAACCATTCCACTTCCGATAACAGCTATCTGCATTACGGATCAGTTACTCATTTTTTTTCTGGAAACTCTTACACCATTTGGAGCTACCACTATCCATTTTTGACTTACACCTACCAAATCACCATCTATGTCTGCTACAGCTCTTTCTAATTCAGCGAGTATTTTATGCAATGTTTCCTGATCAGATGTAAGTGGCGTGAAATCTATTAAAATCATATTTCCATCATGAAGTTCTGTAGTTATTAGCTTTATTTGTTCAGGTTTACTTAGCATCATAGTATGGACAACCATGGATGCTTTACCTCCATAATCTTCAGCTTTGTCTGCACTCCAATTTCTGAGATCAAAAAATTGTTCAGTAGGTATCCTTCGCATTTGTGGTGGTGCTGCAGCCATGTTTGAACAATTAGTTGTGGTTAATTAGCCTTCCTATGTTTTAAAACTGAAATTCCTACTAATAATACAGAGACTGTAATAAAATTAGGATATGGTAAAATGCTTGACTTAACTTCAGCTTTAAAAATAGCTGATTTTGTCATATTATTATTTTCTAGAATAGTTTCTCCATTTGAAACGGATGCTATTACTTCGAATTCATGGTATCCAGCAAGTGCAGTCCATTCAAAGTTGAAAATCTTAGACTCTTTAGCTCCAATATTATATTCCCAACTCATAATAATCTCATCATCTATCAATAAATCCACAGTGCCAATAGCAATATCACCATTGTATAATACAGATTCATAAGTTTTATTATAATTTGTTAAGACAAATTCGATGTTTTGAGTTTTACCTCTTTCCTTAGCACCTTTAATGTCTAGAGATTCGATATATATATCTGCCCAGCCTTTGACTTCAACAGTACTGCTATTTGTTCTAAAGTTCCCTTTTAAATCCATTAATTCGTAATCTAATACAATAGTTCCAGTATATTCTATTTCGACTATAAGGTTAAAATTAGATCCTTGGTCTTCATAATTCAGTTCAGCTCTTCTGTTGCCTTCAAAATCATATACACTTATTTTCAAAAAGTTAATATATGCTTCATCTTCTTCATCATAAGCGTTCAGATAAATTTCAAAATCTTCTCCATATCGTGGGTTGCTAGGATGTGTACTTAGCACTCCCCATGGTTTGTAATCTGCGTAAAAGGTGGTAATGAATATTTGTGAACCGACTGGCTCTTGAGACACAAGCAAGTCGATTCTATGTTCTCCCCCCGTTTCCATAAGTACAGTTATAATCTTATCATTACCAGCTAGTGTTTTTCCATCCAAAGCCCATTCATAATTTAAGTTAAGACTCTGCGCAACACGAGATTCAGATCCATTCCAGAAACCGGATGAGGTACTAGCATCAAAAGTCACCCAATTTCCTTCATTTATGGTATTATTGAATTCAAGATATGCATAAGGATTGTTGTAGATAAATACTGTAAAAGAGAAATTTTCAGCCCATAATTTGGTTTCAGTGTGTCTTCCAGATACCTTTACTAGATATTCGCCTTCTGAAAATACAGGGAATTGGAGTGAATCATTTGTATTTATGTCATCAATTAATAGATAATCATCATCTAATTTACGTTCTTGTATGTACCATCTGTACAAATCAAAGGTACCACCTTCTGAGATGGTCTGGAATGTCATGTCATAACCTACTACTATTTCGGTGTAATCCTCCCAATTTTCAATAGTTATCAAAGGCACGGTTTGAGGAACAACTGTGAATGTTCTTGTTTTCTCATTGCCCCAACTATCAACAACTCTCAATTGTATTGAGGTTTCTTCTTGGCCAAAATAATATTGCACAGTTTTTCCAAAGTAAGTTTCCTCTTCTATAGTCCAAAAGTATTCGACATCGGCTCGATCCTCCTTCCATATGCAGCAAGCCCATGTAGGACTTGCATCAACTAATATTAATCTCTCCGCAGGTATATACCACGTTTTGAAGTTGGACATAGTCAATGGTGATAGTCTCAAACCGTCAGGTATTCTAATTTGGGGTTGAGGAAGCGTGGGAGTTATGGTAATTTCGATGGTTGTTGAATTTGTACCCAATTGATCATCAGTTACGAATAGTGTCACGTTGTAAGTCCCAGGAAACCAGAATACATTATTGCAATAGGTTTTGCTTTGATTACATGCTACATCATCTGATGTATTTCCTTCACCAAAATCCCAGAACCATTGTTCAATTTCTCCATCCTCGTCGTATGATGAATCATAAAACTCGAATATAGTGGTTGCAGTTCTATTACCTCCCTCGAAATAAAAATCTACTATAGGTAATCTGTTTATGACTTCTATAGTGTAATAAACGGTTGTTATATCATTCAAATCATCTATTATTTTTAGAGAAACATTGTATGTTCCCGAATTCTTGTATTCATGATCTGCTGATGCCTGATTTGAGGTATAACCATCATCAAAATTCCAATAATAAAAATCAACATCACCATCAATATCGTATGACCCTGAAGCATCAAATGTGATAGTTTCTCCTAACATTATAGTCAACTTAGAAATTTCAACAACAGCAATCGGGGGTTTGTTTACAAATATATTAAGAATCATAGAATCGCATAGGTCATTATTATCACAGACAGTGAGCTTAACGTCATAGGTTCCATTTTGTGTAAAAATATGTGTAGGATTGTCAGTATATGCAACATCTCCATCTCCGAAGTCCCAAGTATAGTTTACAATACTTCCATCTTCATCCCATGATTCATTGCCATAGAATTGTAATTCAAGACCTTCAGTAATAACAGCCTCATCGGCATCAGCTACTGCATGTGGTTTAGATAAGAAGCTAATATCTAAGATAATATTATCTCCACTGGTTTCAATATTTTCTATTTTCCATCCCGATTCAGTACCATTGTATGCTAATGAATTTGGATAACTATCTTTTGTAAATGAGCCTGAATTGTAGGGGTCTCCATCGTCTCCTCGATTAGTTGAACTGTCTAAATCATCATTTCCATCAGCTTCTTCAAGATCAATTCCCTTATGTTCTTCATCTGAGTTAACTCCATTAGAGTTCCATTTGGAGTTTATTACTTCTTCATCAATATGCCATATTAACAGGCCTTCACCAGGAAGATAGCTATCATATTTCAATTGTTGTCTGTTTTCTAATAAATAGTATTCATTTGAACTTGACCAATTCCCCGGAATTGGTAAAAGGTATACATTTCCACCATTTTCGATTGGTTCTAATTCAAGATTATTAATGTCTTCAGTGATTACTATTGGTTCTATCCACCCTAACCAATATCTGGACCAAGCACTAAAGTAAACCGGAGTTTCTCCATTATCAGCCCAGGAACCTGATGCCATTACACCCCAATGTCCAATTCCTTCTGAACTACCATCAGTATCATATAAATCGGGAATTCCTAGCTCGTGACCAAATTCATGGACCCAAACACCTAGAGGACTCCTTTGGCCATTTGAATTTTCGTATTCTGGAGCCTGTGTAATTTCTTCTATTATGTGGTTATTATCATCAGTTTCTATATTTACACTTGGCCAATGAATAGACCATACATCATCGCCATTGCCAGTTGATTCTTCCCCAGCTCCTGAATGAATTACCATTACAGCATCGTAGTCTCGATAGTCAATATCATCATCAGCAATTTCTACACTATCTCTGACAAATTCTGTATTTTCGGTGCCATAATCTGCAGCATCTCCATCAAGGGTATAAGGTCCATAAACATCTCCCTGAATGTCTAATTCACTTCTTGAGACTTCATCATAATATGCCCACATTGAATTTTCATTTCCAAATGCTAGTTCTTCAAAATAGTCCTGATCATGCACGCTCTGGTATTCTTGATCTTCAAATTCAGATAAAATAAATGCGACTTCAATAGTACCAGTACTGGGGGCTGCTTCAGTTTCCATTACAAAAAATAACGATAAAATTAATAATCCAGTTAAGAGTTGTAATCTTCGGGTCATTATTATCAAATATTCAAGAGGAGATATTAAAGTTCAGTTCGAAACAAAACCTAGGGGATCTGAAAGAATATTATCTCTTGCTTCATGAGTGATTTTAACAGGTTTTTCACCAAAGAATACTTCATTATTATTTCTCATAGTTTCTAAAGTTCCTACACCCATGGCAAAGTTTACAGCAGCTCCAGCTCTGAAACCAGCATATTCATCTGGTATTGCATTAAGATATTCTTTAACGGGTTCAATATGTTGACATGCATTATCAAGCATTGCATCTAACATACTCATGGATTGAGTTTCATGTTCAGGTTTAAGAAGATCAGAAGGTATTAGGTTGTGTTTTTCAAATAAGAATCCAGGCCAAAATATTTTTTCATTATCTAATATGTCCTCTCTATAATCCCGTATTATATTGACTTTCTGAAGAAATAATCCAAAATCCCTTTCATTATCTCTTAAAATGGACGAGTTCTCTTCGGAAAGATCTTTAGATCTTGTTCGAATCAATTCAGTTAAAAATCCAGATGGTGTACCTGCCACATAGTAACAGTATTCATTTAAGTCTTCGAAAGAATAAACTTCTTGTCTTAGAAATTTTTGCATTCCAAAATTCATTTCTTTTAACCATCTAACCATACATTCTTTGGTACGCTCATCGAAACTATCATGAACGGTAAGGATACTCTCCATGTTTTTTATTAAGTCTCGATATTTAGGATTGGCTACCATTTCATCTGCTGAATCTACCAAGGTTTTAGCTTTTTCTTTGGCTGAAAGGCTACTTGGACTTTCCAAAACTTCCATTAGTAAATTCATAGAATGGATTCTTTCCTCTAATGTAATCTCTCTTCTTCCAATATCATCTTCGAATGTATCTAATATTCGAGCTTCTAGATATCCCACCATAATTGGACCTAAGATATTGTTTTCTACAAGAGGAATAGTTAAGGCAAATGAACGAGAAACTGATTGAAGAGCACCTTTACAATAATCCATACTTTCTTGGAGTAATTCTCCTGTTTTGCTCTTGACTGCACCGTACAATGATGGCATTCTTACCTCCTATTTGGACTTCTTCTACTGCCGAAGTATATTTAAAACTAGCTTTTTGTCAGGATTTATGTTACCATTATCAGACATGGGTGTTGAGGAATCCAGTAATATTAAAGCAGTATTGTTCGATTTGGATGGTACTTTTGTTAATAGAGATGAGTTGAAAGGAGTAGCTTATAGTTCATTAGAATTAATTCGAGAAAGGGGCTTGAAAGCTATAGCTGTAACGGGGAGATCTGCAGGTTGGTGTGATCTAATTGCTCGATGGTGGCCTATAGATGCCGTTGTTGGAGAGAATGGGGCTTTCTTCTTTTATAAAAATAAAAATAAGATAATAAGAAAAACATTTTATGATTTAGAGGTACTGCAGATAAATCGAACAAGATTAAATTTATTATTTGACAAATTATTACTGAGTTTCCCCAATATTAAGGTGGCTTCTGATCAATCTTTTAGACAATGGGATTTAGCGATAGATATTGCCGAAGAAACTAAGTTATCAAAGAAAGAAATATTGGATATTGTAAATATTGCAGAACATGGAGGAGCTTGTACTGCTATATCCAATATTCATGTTAATATATGGTTTGGTGATTATAATAAAGAACAAATGTCATTAAAAGTTCTTGAAGAATTAGGTCTGAATGGTAAAAATATAATATACATTGGAGACTCACCTAATGATTCACCAATGTTCGAATGTTTTGAGTCTACAGTTGGTGTTAAATCAGTAATGAATTATGAAGGTTTAATTGATACCTATCCTAAGTATATAACTAAAGAAGATGAAGGTTATGGTTTCGTTGAATTAATAAAATTCCTTATTTCGACCAGGTAATTCCTTTTTGATTTTGATAGTTTCCACTTCTTTCAGAATAAAGAGATACAGCCGGTCCAGACATCATTTCAAATACCATTTGAGCAAAGGTTTCTCCTATCTTTAATTCTACCTCTTTACTACTCGAATTGAATCCTAACAAGGTTAAAGTACCATTAAATCCGGAATCAATTTTACCGAAACTACAGATTATACCTTTTCTGGCCCAGCTTGTTCGAAGCCATAATTGTGCACAAACATTAGGTCCACACCCTATACGTTCTTTTGTTGAAACTGCAAAACGTTTTCCGGGAGATATAACAAGACTCCCTGCTGTTGCTTTACTTTCACTAGGGATTTCTACTTCATCAATAGTTAAATCATATCCATTTGGTGTTAGGTTATCTCTATTAAATGGTTCAATCTCTAATTCTTTAAGATCCAGTGCAGATAATATGGCTTCATCTGATAAAATAGTCATTATTTTCTTAATTCATTCAAAAATTCTTCAGCCATATCGGCCCTTACTTTGCCCGAATTTTTCAGCATTTCAGCAACCTTATCTATTTCGTTTTTCTTTGCACCAGCTTGAACTGCTAAATTGCGAGCATGTAATCCCATATGCCCTCTCTGTATCCCTTCGGAAGCCAAAGCTCTTAGGGCACCTAAGTTTTGACATAATCCAACTGCACAAATTACTTGAGATAGTTCAGTAGCACCTCCCGGAATTTTAACATCTAGTATTTTGACACATGCTTTTGCAGTAGGGTGAGTGGACGTTGCTCCACCTACCAATCCAATGGCCATTGGAAGTTCAATACTACCTTTTAGATCTCCATTATCCGTTTTTTCCCATGTTGTAAATGAAGAATGTCCTTCTTTCCATTGGCCGTAAGTATGTGCTCCCGCTTCTATTGCTCTCCAATCATTACCTGTAGCAATCACTACGGGATCGATTCCATTCATAATTCCTTTATTGTGTGTTGCAACTCTGAATGGATCTGCGCATGCAAAGGAAAAAGCTTCAATTATTCCGTCAACAACTTCTTCACCACCTAAAAATTTAGCAGGCCAGATTGCAGTTGCCCTTGATTTACGGTAAATTGCTAAATTAGATATAATTCGAAGATATACTCTTCCTCCAGTTATAGTTTCTAATCTAGTAGCTACAGCTTCAGCCATTGTATTAACTGCATTAGCTCCCATTGCATCTCTACAATCTACTAGTAAGTGTGTTATCACCATTGGTCCCGTGTCCGAGTCAAGTACACGAACTTCAATATCTTTACAGCCACCTCCAAATTTGACTAAAATGGGATCTTGCTCATTAGCCAATTGGATTATTTCTTCTCTCCTTTCAATTATTTGTTTTTTTGCTGCAAATGGGTCCTCTAAATTTACTAACTGTATTTGGCCAATCATTACTGGTTCATCAGAATCAGCAATAATGCCTCCCATTTTTCTTGTTCCCTTTGCCATGTGTGTAGCTGCAGCTACAACAGAAGGTTCTTCTAGTGCCATAGGAACCATGTATTCTTTCTTATTAACCATAAAATTAGCTGCAATACCTAAAGGAAGTGGGAATGTACCAACTACATTCTCTATCATTCTGTTTGCTGTTTCTTCACCTAATGCGCCATATCCGCTTATGGCATTTGCTTCTTCATCGGAAAGGTTAGCGAATTCTTTAATAAATTCTAATCTTTCAGATGGTTTTTTTTTGTAAAAACCAGGTACTTCCGAGCTCGGAGTCATAACTAGGTAAGCAAGTATTCCTTAAAGATAGTTGTTCAATTTATAGTGGTGATTCACCAATAGTACCACAATAAGGGCACATAATTTCTTCATCATCACCTTTACCTTTAAATTCTTTTGAACAACCCGCCTCACATATGAATGAAACCTGTCGAGAAAATTCACTTCCTGAGATCACACTAAAAGGTGCCTTATCATCTTCCTCATCTAAAGTTTGACTTACTTTTCCATTTAATCCTTCTTCTGTAAAACTTTCTAGAGGTATCAATACAGGCCCATCACTAATTAATTCATTCGTTTCATTTCTTTTAAACATATAACTTGCAGAGAATAGTGCTATTGAGATTAATAAGACTGCAGCACCTACATAAATATAAATATCATTCTCAGTTTTCTCCTCTCTTATAACTTCATTGATAATTTCAGCTTTGATAATTATCTCTAAGAATTTAGGTTCCATATCTGAGTTAGTATATCCCATTCTGTCAATAGAACTAATTCGATAATAATGAAATCCATTACTCAAATTTACTAATTTATATTTCAGTTCATCTGTGTTATTTGCCTCTATAGTAATTACTGAAATCCAGTCCGTAGTGAAATTCCTTTTACTTTCAATGAAGAAGCTTACAGCACCTACAGGCCGTTCCCATTGTAGAGTAGCATTATTTCTTTCTTCAATAATGAAGCTAGCAATAGTAACTGGTTCCGGAGGAGTTGCGTCTATTGTAGTTTTTAAGTCAAAACCGTGATAAACAAATGATACTGAAGAATTAATGGGAGGCATATATCCATCATTTCCATTGCCAAACACAACTTTAGAGTTAGCGTAATCAATCCAATATTGGTTTGCAGTCATTCCAGTCAAGTCGGTACCAGTATATTCTTCCAAACTAGTTTCAAAGATTCCATCACCATCTTCATCGACACTAATAGCCATGTTCCTAATTTTCCCAATCATAACTGGTTTTAGGGGATGAACTGGTAATTGGATATTAAGATCCTCTTCAGAAATGATTTGAATTGTAAATTGATATGTTTCTCTAGTATAATCATTTCCTGCTAAATCCAAGGGGTTAATTCGGAAATAATAGGTTTTAGCATCTAATAAATTAGTAATAGCCGATTTATTTCTCCAGTCATTGCTCCACATTTTCCAGTCTAGTTCTTCTTCATTATTTTCATTTATTTGGGCATATTCTAAAGTTATATTAGTTAAATTTTCGCTAGAATATAGTATGCTAATTATCAAATCCTCAGGACCAACAAGAGTATTGATAGGATTTAATTGCACAATAGGTTTTACTCTATCAAAAGTTATTGTAATGTCACTAACTTCTTTAGTTTCAATGTTACCAGCATAATCAATTGTTCGTGAACGAAGTTCAAATGTTGCATCATATGTTGGTGAAAACCAATATTGACCAGGTGCAGTGAATGATCCAAAATCTTTCCACGTTATATTTCCACTCTCTCTATATTCTATTAGGTAAGCTTGAATGTCATATGTGAGATTTGCTTTCCATTGTACAGTCACCCCATCTCGATTGGTAAATTCATAATCTCCCTCAACTATCCAAAGTTTAGATTGAGGGAAGTCTAAATCAATATTCATTTCCGTGTCATAAGAGTTTTTATGTTCAATATTTCCGAGCGTATCTATGGCAACTGATTTGAATCGATATATTATTCCATTTTGGCCACTGAAATTCATAGAAGTATTTGTGTAAAACCCTAGAGAAATCCATTCACCTATATTTCCCCCATCTTTTTCTAAGTAATAAATATGATACCCTTCTAAATCATCACAATCTGATATGCATCTCCATTTAGCTTCAAAAGTAGAATTATTACGATAAAATCCTTCATTAATAACTCCTGAAGTTGGAGGTGTTGAATCAAGATAAATAGGAATTTCATTCGTTTCAGTTTTGTAATTCCATAAATTAGATTGAGGAAATGTAATCTCAATTTCTTGGTCAAACCATTGTGTATTTGTTGGGTTATAAACTACACTTGCAATTATATTTTGTCCTTGATTTAGATAGTTTGTGTATACTTGAACTTCTTCATTCCAGTATTCAGCTCCGTGTCCATCACCTCCATCTATATCACCAAATACATAAATTCCATTAATGTAGTGATCACCATAATTATTTGTTGCAACACCGATGCTCATAAATCCTCCATCATAAAGGCTAATATCCGAAATATCAACTATATGTCTAAAGTAGGCATAATTATTACCATCCCAGAAAGTTTGGTAGTCCATTCCACCTAAATCAGTATCACCAAAAGGAGTATTTCCATCGCTCCATAAAGAATCATTAAAGCCTAATTTTGTCCAGTTTGTATTATTAAATAATTCTTCAGAACCAGTTGAATTTATCCATCTCCAATCCACATCATTATTTGCACCTCGACTCAATAAGGTTTTTGTTATTACGTAATTATGAGTACTATCTACTTTGAAAGAGAGATTATAGAATCCATCTTCATATGATTCAGGTATGAGGGCAGTTAGCAAAACATTTTGTGTTTGGCCCGGTTCTAGTAAGAAATTATTGGGAGTAAATATAAGATTCCAGTTACTAAATATGGGATCTCCGTATGTTAGAGTTATGTTATCAGTTAAATCCCCGTCATTACTAACTTGAATTATGGTGGTAACAATTCTACTTTGATTCACAGACAATAATTCATTATTAAATGAAGTATTTAATGAGTAAATATTCGCAGTCACATTTAAAATAAAATAATTATTGGTGAAATTAGTTTCATTACAATTACAAGAAAATGAAATGTTAAGTTGATTAAGGCCTATTTTCTCAGGAATCCAACTAATAAATACTTGGCCACTGTAATTGGTAGATAATGATGCGAAAAAGAGGCTATTATTGTTAGAAATTCCCGAAGTACTATTTAGAAATACAGTTTCAGCACTTTGGTTTCCTTGATTTCCTCCATTTATTACTATATTAATAGTATCTCCAAGAATTATAGACTCATTAGTGGGTTCAAAAATTTGAGCCGTTAATTGTAGATCAATCCATTGTCTATTGCTACTCCCCCATCCTCCAACATAATCACGAGCATATACAGCAAGTACATTTTCGCCTTGATTGAATGAAGAAGGAGCTATTGTTCCTGCAGCATCATCATTCCAATACTCCTGTGCTCGACTATCTCCACCTCTATCATCATAAATCATATTTCCATTTAAGTAAGGTGTGCAAAAATTTGCAACTGCTACATCAAGTTCAGCAGAGGTTACGATTCCGGAAACTTGGAATTTGTGTCTTATGAGTATAACATCATCATTATAGGGAGAACTGCCAGAACTATCCCATATTATATTCGGTTCAACACCACCAGATGATCGATCACCAAAAGGCGCAGCACCGAAACTCCAAGAAGAGTCATTAAATTCTGGTAGAGACCAGTTTTCAGGAGAATCATTAATATCATCTATAATCAAATACTTGTAGTCGGTAGCATTATCTCTTCCGCTTGCGACGAGTAGTCTTTCTTGAGATTGGTCATTAGAATATTCGGCATTATCTATAAATAAATCAGGAGCTCCTTCAGCTTCGATTGATAAAAATATTAAGGAAATAGCAGCTATTGCCAGAAAAATAATTCCTCCTAATTCATGTCTCATCGTTAAATTGATAAATGGTCCTGTATTTTAAAGTTATAAGGTATGTGAACTATTTATTATCACCTCTTTAGTAACATAACTGAGATTGTGTCTGGAGATGACAAGAATTCAGGTTTGAGGGGTCGTATAGATCGTTTCTTTGATAGGAGAGCAGAAGAGCAACAAGAATTGATTAGTAAGGCTCTTGGCGGGAAGGTTATGGAAAATACTTCTATCAAAAAGGTTTCTTCTAAGGACTCTTCTAGATTGGCAATACCAGAACCATCACAGAGAATACATAAAGTTAAAAAATCTAAAGTTTCTCCTAAATTAGGAAAGACGTCAGCTCCTGAAGTTGAAATTAGTCCTATAGCTCGTAGTTTTGTTCATTTAACTACAGATTATCCACCAATAACATTGGGCATAATGACTGCAATTATGCTTTTTATGTTAATTGGAATTGGTAAAACTAATATTAATGGGGCGATGGAAGTATATCTTCCAAAAGGATCAATAGAAGAGGAATTACTTTTTGAAGTTCGAGATGATTGGTCAACAGATATTATCGTAATTTATGTTGAAACCGATAATGCATATGACGTTTCCAGTAAAGCTAACATAACGAGTAGAGAGGTTCTTCTTGAAATGGATCATATTGAACGGACTGTAGATCCGAATGGTCAAACTGAGCAGGGTGGAGCGGGAATCGTTCCTTCAGATGGTGGCGTGTATGACAATGTAGTTTGGTCATTTAGTGTGTCTACTTTGATTAAAGAACTTCACAGTACTAATAGTAGAGTTTATGACGCAATAATAGAAAATTCTGCAGAATGGTCAGCTTCTTCATCTGATGGGGCGACTACTACTTTTGCGGAGTTAATAGAACAGGGAGCTCAAATTGCAAAAGATAGTGCAGTTGAATCAGGTAACTTGAATCATTATGAAATTCCAAGCCAGTCTGATATTGATGATATAGTAGAAGATCTTCCTCCGGCAGTTCTTGAAAAAGTTCTAAGAGATACTAATGGCGATGGGATATTGGATACTGCAGTCATTTTATTTGGTGTCACAAGTGACGTCCCTCCTCCAGTAATTATTGATAAAGTTAATGAGGTCATGATTAATCGTGGTGAGGATATGGGTAGACCTGATGGCCAAACTTACAGCCGTATGATGCTAACTGGACCTGTACCTGTTACTCAAGCAATAACCGAACGTTCTTTTTCTGAATTCTGGCGTGTATTTCCAATAGGTGTTGTTCTATGTTCGGTAGCTATATTTTTGATTCAAAAGAAAATTAGGGCCGTTCTGATATCTGGAGTACCAACGCTTTATTCAATTTTTATAACTTATGGATTTATAGGTTGGGCAGGTATTGAAGCTACACCGACAATAATTGCTTTAGGGCCTATTTTAATGGCTCTAGGCGTAGCCTATGGCTTGCATTTATCTAATCGATTTGCAGAAGAAGAAGGAGAAAATGCACAGATTAAAATGATGAAAGCACTTTCTACTACTGGAAAGGCCATAGCTCTTTCAGCTCTGACTACGATGATTGGTTTTGGTAGTTTAATGTATACTAATTTGGGACCTGTTTTTACAGTAGGGCTTAGTTTGACAATAGGGATTTTTGTTTGCTTGTTATGTACCTTTGTAATGTCTCCTGCAATTGCAGTTCTAACTAATTATAATTATAAAAAAGTAGAAGGAGAGTGGCATACCTTAGCAAAAGTAGTGACTGAACATAACAAACCAGTTCTGGCAGTTTTATTGGTTATAACCTTATTATCAGTTGGAGTTTTACCATTACTTGAGACAAATATAGATTATTTAGATATGGTACCTGATGATGAGCCAACATTAATAGGGATTGTGAAATATTCAACTGAATTTAATGCTGGAGCTTTTGGTATGATGATTGCTCGGGGAGATTTCCAGAATGATTATGATGAAGTTACTAGTGACGCTGTTGATCATTTAGATCAAGTTGATTTGTTAGTAGCTGGTACTGATGATGGTAATCGAGAAGGATTAAATGATGTTCCTGATGTTACAGCAATTTCGTTGACTGAAGTAATGAAAGCAGTTAAGTTCACGACAAATGAATCCTCAACACTCGATGGTACTTTAGATTTGTTAGGACTTGATGAAGGAATAGAAAGATCATTTTGGGAAATTCTTCATGAAGATCAAGTAGCTAATAATCAATTAGTTGGAAGAGACTTGCAAAAATTTATTTTAAATGTATTTTATGATAGTATTACTCCTGAAGCGATTAGTATGATTATGGATTGCTCACCAGATACTTCAGGAAGTGTTGAATGTAAATACTCTAAGACTTTAATTTATGTAGATATGCCATTGAAAGATATCAAGGGTATGGAAACTGCAGTAATTGGAGTTAATGAGATTAGAAATGAACATGCATATGCTCCAGTTAAAATATCAGAATTAACGGGCGTAGCTGCAATAGGGACAAGTGTGAATGCCCAATTGATAAGTTCACAAATTAATACGTTGGTCATATGCTTAGTTTTAGTTTTTGGTATATTGACTTTAACTTTTGGAAGAAATTGGAAGTTGGGACTTATTACGACTTTACCTGTTGTTTGGGTGGTTTCACTTGAACCACTTACCTTCGTGATATTAGGACAGCCACTAAGTTTAGTAACCGTAATGATTGGTTCTATTGTTATTGGTGTTGGAATTGATTTCTCAATACACATTACTCAAAGAGTTATTGAAGGTGGAATGAATATGCCAAGTGTCTATAATGCGATTGCAAGAACTGCACAGACCTTGTTTGAAGCAACATTAGTTACATTAGTAGGTTTGACTTCAGCTTTTGCTATTAAAATAAGTGCATTATGGTGGTTTGTTTTTATTATAGTAATTTTACTAATTGCATCAATGATTTCAGCCATGTTCCTTTTACCCGCGTTATATTCTCAAGTTGTTAAATCAGGTGGTACCTTAGAGTGAGTGTAACTACGATAATCGGTGCTCAATGGGGTGATGAAGGTAAAGGTAAGATTACAGATTATCTGGCAGATGATTCAAAAGTTGTAGCTCGTTCACAAGGTGGGAATAATGCAGGTCACACTATAGTTATAGATGGTAAAAAATACAAATTACATCTTCTTCCTTCAGGTATTTTACGGAACGATATTATTAGTATAATTGGCAATGGCGTTGTTGTAAATCCCGATGTTTTACTCAAGGAGTTAGATAATTTAAGTAATGAAAGAGGTCAATTGTTTATTTCAGATAGAGCCCATGTGATTATGCCATATCATAAATTATTGGATGGTGGCGAAGAAAGCTCTAAAGGTAAATCATTGATAGGTACTACTGGAAATGGAATTGGTCCTTGTTATTCTGATAAAGCTTCTCGAATTGGAATTAGGATGGGTGATCTTTTAGATGATGATATGATTATTGATAGATTAGAGAAGGCCTTACCTCGTAATTTAGCATTACTCAATTATTATGGAATAGATAATAATTTGACAGTAGATAGTTTATTTCAAACTTGTAAGGAATGGAGAAATAAATTAGGTGACTTTATTACAGATACTTCTTTATTAGTCAATCAGCATATAGACAAAGAAGATAATGTTCTCTTAGAAGGAGCTCAGGGAGTACATATTGATATTGAATATGGCACGTATCCTTTTGTCACCTCTTCAAGTCCCACTACTGCAGGTGCTGCTTTAGGCTCAGGTATTGCTCCTTCTAAAATTGATAAAGTAGTAGGAGTTACTAAGGCGTATCTTACAAGAGTTGGTTCAGGTCCTTTTCCTACTGAACTAGAGGATGAGATTGGAGAAATGATTAGAGATAAAGGTCAGGAATTTGGTACAACTACGGGCCGTCCACGCAGATGTGGTTGGTTAGATTTAGTTATGTTAGAATTATCACATCGAATTTGTGGTTTTACTTCCTTAGCAATAACTAAGTTGGATATTCTTTCAGATGTTGATGAAATTAAGGTGTGTGTAGCATACAAAGATGATAAGGATTCAGATGTTAACCATTTTCCTTCATCATTATCTTATCTTGCAAAATGTAAACCAGTGTACAAAACTTTTCCAGGATGGTCTTCATCAGATATAGATATTTCTAAAGGAGTTATACCTGATAAAATGAAAATATTTTTAGATTACATTTCGGGAAGTTTGAATATTCCAATTAGTATTGTTTCACTTGGTCCGGGTCGAGATGAGACAATAATATTTTAGGTCTTATTTTAATCTTCAAACATTTTTTTTGTGGATTTAATAGTTTCACCAGCTGAAATTAAAATATTGCCTGTGGATTCTACTACATCTCCCATTTTGTCAGTTGCACCTTCAGCTTGTTCAGCTGCTTTTTGCATTAGATCTTTTGACATGTCCGAAACTTTCTGTGCAAGGAATTTTAGATCCTCTAAAGCTTCATCTAAACCTAATGATTCTATTTTAGATTCTTTTTCATCTGCCATAATTCAGGTTAGGTAGTGGTTATAATTAAATCTGTGTTTAGTATTTGTAGAATCCTTCACCAGTCTTATTACCTAATTTTCCATTCTTAACCATTTCAATTAATAGAGGACATGGCCTATATTTTTCATCATTCATATCTCGGTGCAATACTTGCATAATTGCTAAACAAGTATCTAATCCTATAAAATCAGCAAGTCTTAGAGGTCCCATAGGGTGGCTCATTCCTAGTTTCATTACTGTATCAATAGCTTTAGGTTCAGCTACCCCTTCCAATACGCAAAACATTGCTTCGTTGAGCATCGGAAGCAAAATTCGGTTGCTAACAAATCCAGGAAAGTCATTAACAAGAACTGGAATTTTATTCAAATCTTTAGCTAATTTAAAAGTAGTATTGAATGTCTCATCATTAGTAGTTTTTGCTCTTATTACTTCTACTAGCTTCATTACTGGAACTGGGTTCATGAAATGCATACCTACTACATTTGCTTCTCTTCCGCTAGCTTTAGCCAAAATTCCAATAGGGATACTAGAAGTATTAGATGCTAATATAGTTTCTTTTTTAGTTTTTTGACCTAAATCAGCAAAAAGTTTTTTCTTAACATTTACATTTTCTATAATTGCTTCTATGATAATATCACAATCACTTAAATTTTCGTTTTGTATTGTAGTATTTACATTCGATAGAATAGTTTCCATTTTTTCTTGACTAATTCTTTCTTTAGTAACGCTTCTTTGAAGGTTACTAGTTATTGTATTAATTCCATTTTGGACAAACTCTTCTTTTATATCACAGAGTATTACCTCTTTATCAATTCCTGCACAAACTTGGGCAATTCCAGCACCCATTTGTCCAGCACCGATTATACCAACTTTTCTGATTTTCATCTCTTACTCAATTTAATCATTATTGCATTTTGTACATGTAACCTGTTTTCAGCTTGATCAAAGGCGATTGAATAATCAGATTCCATTACTTCATCAGTTACTTCTCTGTCTCGTTCAGCAGGCAAACAGTGCATAAATAGAGTTTTTTTACCAGTAGAATTCATTAAATCTTGATTTACTTGGAATGGTTTGAATATTCTTTCTCTAGCTTCAGCTTCTTCTTTCTGTCCCATTGAGGCCCATACATCGGTGTAAATCATGTCTGCATCTTTTACAGCTTCTGTAGGATTGTGACTAATTTCTATCTTTGATATTTCTGCAGCTCTTGCCTTCTCTACAGTTTCGCTATCTGGCTCATATCCCTCTGGACAACAGCACACAAAATGCAAAGGAAATCTCATAGCTAAATGTAACCAGGAATGAACTATATTGTTCCCGTCACCCATGTAAACAATTTTTATATTTTCAATATCATTTAAATGTTCCCAGACAGTAAAAATATCGGTCATTATTTGGCAAGGATGGTTGTAATCTGTTAAACCATTAATTACAGGTATAGTTGAATGCTCAGCTAATTCAATGATGTGTTTGTGGTCGAATAATCTTGCCATAATCATATCATTATATCTACTAAAGACTCTAGAAATATCTTTGATAGCTTCACGTTTTCCAATACCAATATCGTTTGGACCTAGGAAAAGGGCGTGACCCCCCATCCACTCAAAACCAGTTTCAAAAGAAACTCGAGTTCTTGCTGACGGTTTTGCAAATATCATGGCTAATGATTTATTGTTAAAATGGTTATAATCTTCTCTATCTCTAAATTTAGTCTTAATTTGTTTAGCCAGTTTTAAGATTTCCCACAGTTCATCTCTAGTATAATCTGAGATGTGAAGAAAATGGTTCTTAGACATTAATCTCGATCAATTCTTGGAGCTAACAGAAATTTAACATTTCCTTGAGCACCAGTCATATCATCAACTGCTATATCTGCATCAATTTTAACTGGTAAATCAGTTCCTAAATTAATGTGTAATACTCTGTCTGCAGGTAAAGAATTGACCATTAGTGCAAAGTATTCAAGAGAAAAAAGAGAAGTGGTATCCTCCGGTGAGTCTAATTTTTCCAATTGTTCTTTTCCTAATGATAAATCTACACGATTCTGATTATCTCCTTCACATACTAATCTAAAGGTATCTTTACTAGTTGAAAGTGCAATGTGGTCAGATACAGTTTTTGAAGCCTTAATTCCTTGTCCTATTTCTCCAACAACAACACTAACTGAGGCCGGTAAGTCCAAAGAAGGTACCTTTGGATCAGGCATTCCAGAAGTGTCGAGTAAGGGCATTGCTCTGGTTAGGTTACCTATGGTGACGACTAGCCTATTTAGCTCATCATCTTTTTCGAGTTCTACCATATCTGTTTTTCCGGCAACTGTTAAAACAGTTTTGAACTTATCAATATCTATACCCATTTCCATTGTTTTTGCTTCGAAAACATCAAATGCAGATTTTGCTAAATTAGTCTCAATCATAGCTACATGAGAGGGATCTACAGCTTTAATTTGTATTCCATCTTCGGTAACATTCAACTTTGCTTCGTCCACTAGTGAACCTACGGTTCCAATGAATTCCTTTAAACTATCTGCTTTTATTCTGGCTTTAAACACTATACAACCTCTAACATCGATTAGTGGCCGATATTTAAATTTTGTTTATGCTTTTAAAGTAGCATTAATCTAATATACTTAGCTCCGATGAACATACATTCTACTTTTTGGAGGGAATTTTTGTCAGAAAAAGATTTAAAAAAAGGTACAACCACTTTAGGGTTGGTTTGTAAAGACGGCATAGTGATGGCAACAGAAATGAGAGCCACAATGGGTAATTTAATTGGTCACAAGACCACTCAGAAATTATTCAAGATATCTGATAATATGGCTTTAACAGTTGCAGGCTTAGTTGGAGATGCTCAAATGTTAGCAAGATGGTTATCTGCAGAAGTTAAGTTGTATGAATTAAAGAATGGAAGGCAGATGTCTCTAAAAGCGGCATCCACTTTAATGGCTAATATTATGAATGGTAGAAGGCACATGCCGTTCTGGGTTCAGCTACTTTTAGGTGGTATTGATTCAGACGGTTCACATGTATATTCACTTGATGCTGCAGGAGGTTCAATACCTGACAAGTACCAAACAACAGGTTCAGGTTCACCATTTGTATATGGTGTTTTAGAAGATAGATTTAAAGAAAATATTACTGTGGCTCAAGGTAAAGAACTAGGAGTCAGGGCTCTAGTTGCAGCAATGAAAAGAGATTCAGCTTCAGGAGATGGTATATCTATGTGTGTAATTAATTCTAAAGGATATCACCCAGTTTCTCCAGATGAATTAAAGAAAATTGAGACTAATTTAGAAGCTTAAGGGCTACTAATTAATAAAAAAGGAGGTCAAAAATGGCCGTAGAAGACGTAATTAAACTAGTCAAGAAAGTCGCGACAGAAGTCATACCAGATAGCGTATCTTTTACAGATATTAAAGTAGAAGCATCTAATGTAGTGTTATACACTCCGAACGTAGAAATTTTCACAGAGAATAATGATTTAATTCGTAATTTAGCTCAGAAAGTTAGAAAACGCATAGTGATCAAAGCTGATTCAAGTGTTCGAAAACCAATTATTGCAGCTAAACAGAAGCTAAACGAAATAATCCCTGAGGAAGCTGGTATTGTTGAGATAAAGTTTGATGAAATTAATGGAGATGTTATTATTGAAGCTAAAAATCCAGGTAAGGCGATAGGAAAGCAAGGTGTAGTTCTCAATAAAGTTCGTAGAGAGTTAGGTTGGAATCCAGTAGTCTTGCGTTCAGCTCCAATGGAATCTAAAACATTGAAAGATATTCGGAATTATATGCTAGGGGATAAAGTTGCAGAAGGTCGTAAGAAATTCCTAACTAAAGTTGGTAAGAAAATATTCCGTGATACTATAGATGGTGAACAACATATTAGAGTTACTGCATTAGGTGGATATCGAGAGGTAGGCCGTTCCTGTCATCTTTTAATGACTAAAGATAGTAAAGTATTGATTGATTGCGGTTTCAATCCAGGAAATGATAAGGAGCCAAGTCCATTTTTAAGTGCGCCAGAGGTAACTCCTCTCGAAGGGATTGATGCAGTAGTTCTTACACATGCGCATTTAGATCACTCTGCTTTGCTTCCAATGTTATTTGTTTATGGTTTTGATGGCCCAATTTATTGTACGCCTCCAACAAGAGAATTAGCTTCTCTTTTACAAAATGATTATATAAAAATTCAGAACAGTGAAGGGAAAAAAGTTCCTTATAATACAGAACATATTCGTCAATCAATTAGAAACACAATACCTCTAAATTATGGAGATACTACTGATATTGCACCAGATTTAAAGTTAACATTCCATAATTCAGGGCATATTTTAGGTTCTGCAGCAGCGCATTTCCATGTTGGTGAAGGGCTTTATAATTTAGTTTTTTCGGGAGATATTAAATTTGAAAATACTTGGCTTTTTGATAGAGCCGTCAATAATTTCCCTAGACTTGAAGCTCTTATTATGGAATCAACATATGGCGGTTACAAAGATTTCCAACCATCAAGAGAAGAAGGTACCCGAAATCTTACTGAAATAATTAATAGAACTGTTGAAAGGAAGGGCAAGATTTTAATTCCAGTTTTTGCAGTTGGTCGTTCTCAAGAGGTTATGCTTGTACTTGAGAAAGCCTATTCAGAAGGTAAGTTGAAAGATATGCCTGTATATTTAGATGGTATGATATGGGAAGCCACGGCTTTGCACTCAGCATATCCCGAGTATTTGAATAATAATTTGCGTAATAAGATATATCAAAATCAAGATAATCCTTTTAGATCTGAAATTTTCAATAAAGTTGAAAGCCCTGAAATGAGACAAGAGATTTGTGGAAGGGAGGAACCTGCAATAGTTTTAGCTACTTCTGGTATGGTCAATGGAGGGCCAGTTATGGAATATCTGCGTCATTGGGCTCCTGATTCAAGAAATAGTATGATATTTGTTGGTTATCAAGCATCAGGAACCATGGGGCAGAGACTACAACAGGGTGCTAATGAGATACATTTACATGATAGAGAAAATGGAGGAATGGTTCCTGTTAAAGTTAATATGAATTTAGAAACCTGTGAAGGTTTTTCAGGACATAGTGATAAAAGGCAATTGATGAGATATTTAAGAACTATAAGGCCACGTCCAAAAATAGTGTTATTGAATCACGGAGACGCCCAAACCTGTGAACAATTTGCAAATGATATTAGGCGTAAGGTAAGATTAGATTGTCGTGTTCCTCATAATCTTGAGACTATAAGGTTCTTATAATGAAAGAAATAGAAGATAAGATTTTAGAGGTTATAAAAGAATTAGAGAGCTGGCAAAATAGAGAAAAAAAGGTTAAAGTTCGATTAGAAAAAGATGAGGCTGATATTTCTGAATTAGATAGAATTAAAGAGCAAATATCACATTATGAGAGTTTGTTACATGATATGAAAAAGAAAATGTCATCAACGGATGTGTCACGTACGATTTTCCGTTCGGGAAATCCATAATAATATAGATATAGAATGACGTTTACATTGGGTGAGGTGGCAGAGCCCGGCTATGCACGCGACTGCAGATCGCGACCACGGGAGTTCGAATCTCTCCCTCACCACCACAATGCTTTACATTATATCTGGTGCTTTAACACCTAGTATATCTAAACTAGTATTCAATATCCTTTTCGAAGATGATACTAAGTTAATTCTTAATTGTTCGTTATTATTTCCTATTACTGGACAATCTCGATAAAATTGGTTGAAGTTTGAAGCTAATTCATGCGTGTAATTTGGAATATAATGTATAGATAGGTTTGAAACGGCTCTTTGAACTGTATCTGGCCATTTAGCAAGAGTTCTCAAAAGTCTTACTTCAGAGTGTGATAATTTTTCGTTTAGTATCATAACAGGTATGTCTTTACTATATTTCCGTATTATAGCAGCAGCCCTAGCATGTGAGTACATTGCGAATGGGGCTGAATCTCCCTGTAAATTGAGTGCATCTTCTATGTTAAAAGTAAATCCTTTTTCGGCTTGTACTTTAAGAATGTTGTATCTCAGAGAACCTATGCCTATATCTTCTGCTAATTTATTTTTAGTTTCTTTATTCAAGTCAGTCTCATCTAGTTTATTTTTTGCTAGTTCAACAATCATCTCCATTACATTATCTAAGTAAACTACTCTTCCAGCTCTAGTAGACATCTTGCCGCCAGGAAGATTTACAAATGAATAAAATAAGGCAATTGGTTCTTTAGAATCTAATTCCCTTAGGGCAATGCCAAGTAATTTACTTTGTAATCTATGATCTTCTCCTAGAACGTTCAGGGCTTTATCATAGTTTTGAAATTTGTGAAGGTGGTAAGCAATGTCTCTCGTTGTGTATAAGCTCAATCCATTTTTCCTTGTAAAAAAGAATTTTTGATTTCTTCCGGCGATATTTTCTTTTTCGAGATCTAAATAATAAGCTCCATTTTCTTCTTTGCATATCTCACTATTTTTCAAGGATTCTATTACTTTTCCAACTTTTCCATTGGCTATTAAATCAGATTCATGATAGTAATTATTTGCTTCAGCTCCCAAACGTTTCAAGGAAACTTTCATGCCTTCCAGCATTTTTTTTGCGGATTCTTTTACTTCTTTGAGTACTTCTGCATTTCCACCCTCAATTTCCTCCATTTTTCGGTAGATTTCATCTCTTATATTTTCATTTTCTTCCAATTGTTTGGATGCCTTTTGATAAGCTTCTACTAATTCATGGTCTACTTTACCTTTATTTTTGGTTTCATAATTAGATAGTCCAAAAGCTAAAGTTGCAGCTTGTCTTCCAGTATCATTTACATAATATTCTGTTTCTACATTATGGCCATAGTATTGTAGCAGTCTAGCAATACTATCGCCAATTATGGGATTTCGAGCCCTTCCCATATGGAAAGGTCCTGTAGGATTGGCAGATGTGTGTTCAATAAGTATTTTCTCGACGTCTTCTTTTGTCTTAGCATAAGAATCATCATTTATTTCATTAATTACGTCAATTGTAATATCATTCCAGTCAATTACAACATTACAATATCCTTTTTCAGGTTCCGCAGATATTATCTCCTTGATGTCATTGATTTTCAAAGCGATTTTAGTGGCTATATCTGAAGGGTCTTGCTTTAATATTTTGGCAGCAGGAAAACAAACTAAAGCAAAATCTCCGATAGGAGGTTTCAAATCAATAGGTAAGTCAGGCCAATTTAGTTTTCTTGTTATCGTTGAAATTTTTTCCAAAATATCATCTATTCGGTCTGTAACTATTTGACTCACAAATATGTTGTACTAAAAGGGGGTATAAGCTTATCCAATATATCTTGAAATCGAAGATGAAATTTCAGGAGGTGCCTGTTCTTGTACATTTTGTACTTCTTTTTCAAGATTTTCAGCTTCTTTAAGTAAAGGTTTTGGATCCAATTCAATAGCTAATAATAATTCATCAATTGCTTTGATAACATTAGCAGCAGCTTTTGCATCAGGTACATCTTCACTTACCTCTGCTAAAAGGCCAAGAACGTTCAAATTACGTATTTTCCCATCATTCAAAAAGGCACCAGTAATTCCACCTACGGTTCCAAAGGTAAATGGTTTTACTTTTGCTTCTTCAATCCAAGGCCTTGCTCCTGCAGTAGAAGCTATCCCATATACATCATTACTTTCTCCATCATCTTTCGGAGGTGTACTAAATCCTTCAGCAGAAATTATCTTTGTACATCCTTTTTTTACAGCCCAATTTGTTAATGAACTAACTAATTCTTTAATCATTTCCGCAGGCGGAGTGAATTCACTGACACAAACTACAACTTGGTTGCAAGTGCCATCATTACATAATTGTTCACCTGAATATAATCTTAATGGATTATGTGGTACACCGGCCTTAACCACAGTAATTGCTGGAAATTTGGAGCTGTCTATAATTCCTATTTGCTCTAATTTTAAGGTATTAATTAAAAAGTTAGCAACAATGGTACCAATGAGACCCACGCTAGGGAACCCTACAATTAGAACTGAACCTTTCAAATCCTTTTCAACGATTTCATGAATGTCTATAGAACTATTCATATAAGTTCATCAAGGTCAGCATCATCTTCGAGATTAGGAAGATCTGCATCATCATCTAAAAGGTCACCTAAATCATCATCAATTTCCTCATCATCACTAAAATCTTCTTTTAATGATTTACTTCCGCCACCAACAACTTTCAAACGCGTCCACAGTGAATATTCAGGAATATCACTTCTGTTTGCAAAACGTTTAGCATCACTAACCGTACGGAATTTGCCAAGGATAGGGTCACCTTCACCAGGCTCAGCAGGGAGCATAACATATCTCTCTTTATTGACGATATCACCGACTAAAAGTCGGACAGCTTTTAGAACATCAGGATTAGATTCAGACATTTTTAACTCAGACATCCTAACTAGCCTCATTTAAATAATTTTATGGTGTCTCAAATATAAACCAAAGGAGTTATTTACTCATATGTTTCAATGAGATTATGGAAGAACGTAAAGCTCAGATAATGAGAGGTGTAATTGAGTGTGTTAGTGAGGCTGAGCTTGAAAATTTATTATCTTCCAAAGATAAACCAAGCGCATATGTTGGTTTTGAACCATCAGGTTTACTTCATGCAGGATCTTTAGTCCCAATGCTTAAGATACGAGATTTGATGAATGCCGGTTTTCAAGTTACAATATTATTGGCTGACTGGCATGGATATATTAATGACAAATTGAAAGGCGATTGGGATAATTTAAGAGCAGGTGTTGAATATCAAAAGCAAATGTTTTCGGTATTTAGTCCTGGTGTCGAATTTAAAACTGCAAGTGAATTGGTTAGTGAAGATGGTTATTGGGAGATGGTTCTTCGAGTATCCAAATCGAGCAGTCTTAAAAGAATGCGACGAGCTTTGTCAATTATGGGACGAAGTGAAGAAGATGGTGATAGAGATATGTCTAAGTTTTTCTATCCTGCAATGCAAGCTACAGACATTTATGCTTTAAATGTGGATTTAGCCTTAGGAGGTATGGATCAAAGGCATGCCCACATGTTAGCACGAGATGCAGCTGAAAAGCTAAAGATATCTAAACCGGTTGCATTACACACACCACTGTTAGGTTCATTATCAGGCCCCGGTAGAATGGATACAGATTCCAAAATGTCAAAATCCAATCCTTCGGGAGCTTTACTTATCCATGACACCGAAAAGGTTTTAACCAAAAAACTGTCCAAAGCATATTGTCCTCCTGAAAGAGAGGCTAATCCTGTTTTGGATCTTTGGGAGCATTTATTGGTACCTGGATTAGGTAAAATTATCATAGAAAGGCCTGAAAAGTTTGGTGGTAATCTTGAATTCAAATCTTATAGTGATTTAGAAAATTCGTATGTTTCAGGTAGTTTACATCCCCTTGATATGAAAAATGGAACTGCATCTGCGTTATTTGAATTATTTCAACCTCTACAAGAAGCTTGTAATTCAAGTCCCGAACCTTATAATAAATTAATTTCAGTTCTTGGTTAATTTAGGCGGCCTTGTATTTTCGATTTGTATTTTCTCTATGTCTCCAGACTGTGGAATATTGGAAATCATCTCCAATATCCAAGTTTTCATTTCACTTAGGTCAATAAGTCTATATTCAGATGGGAAATTTAGCAATAATTCGGGTAGCTGTCTCATTAATCTTTGTGCTGCTCGTATATTCCCAGTTTGAATATGAACTGCAAGAGCATCTGCTTGAGCTAGAGTTTGTGCTATATCCTTTTCAGTTCGATCATCTAGTTCCATCCATAGTTCTTCAAAAAGTTCATGAGATTCATGATATTCTTCATTATTATGTTCTACTATGGCTTTGTTCCATAATTTTTCTAAATTCATTAATGCCAGCGATGGTAGGCTGGATGGCCTTCTTTGACTGCTACGAATAGTCCTCTACCTGTTGCACAGGTTTTATCGTCGGCTTTCAATTCAATTATTACTTCAGCACGGTCATCTTGAAGTGCTAGGACTTTGCTTTTTAATTTTAAGTTATATCCTGAGGGCGTGGGTCTCTTCAATTTCACTTCATATTGGGCTGTAACTGTGCATAAAGGTGCATCTAGTTTATTTTTATCCATTATTGCAATTGCAGCAGTCCAGTTTCCGTGGCAATCTAGTAAAGTTCCAATAATGCCTCCATTAATTACGCCCGGAAAAGCCAGATGGCTTTCTTCAGGTTCAAATTCCATTTCAAGTCCATTATCAATACGATATGACTTTATTCGTAATCCTTTCTTGTTTAAAGGGCCGCAACCAAAACATATGGAATTAGGTGCATATTTGTCTTGTACTGCTTTGTTATTCATGTATTTAACTCCTTGATATTAGTGTCAATTAAATTAATAGCATATTCTAACATATCTTCTCCAAATTCAAATTTTGCACCTGCAGCCTCAAAGAGTTCGGGGAGTGTTGCATTTCCACCTAGGCTGAGTGCATGTCTGTATTGCCTAACGGCCTCTTTTTGATCTTTCAGTGCGTTGCCCCATACTTGAATTGCTCCTAACTGAGCCATCCCATATTCTACATAGTAGAAGGGAACATGAAAAAGGTGGAGTTTGTTGTGCCACCCAGTTGCAACTATATCTTTGAATTCACTTGAATCAAGATCATCATAAACTTGGAATCGGTTCCATAGTTCAGTCCATTTCAAGTCACAATTGTTTGGTTCCATCGCATCTTCAGGATGAGTATATGCCCAGTGTTGAAAGGCGTCTACAACGGCCATGTAAGGTAAGAACATTATCGTTTTTTCGAGATGTTCTATCCTAGCCCTTTTAGCTTCTTCTTTATCATAGAATCCTCCAAAATCTTTAGTCAGATAAGGTGCCGATAATAGTTCCATAGACATTGAAGCTACTTCAGCAAACTCCATCCCTACATCACGTTGGGCAGAGTATGGTAATTGATTAGATTCAAAGACATGAAATGCATGTCCCCCTTCATGTAACATGGTTTGAACGTCGCTATGAGTTCCAACTGCATTCATAAAAATAAATGGAACTCTTCTATGATAGTATTCAGTACAATAGCCCCCTGGTGCTTTTCCTTTCCGATTAGCAAGATCTAATAATTTTTCCTCTCGCATTATTTTGAAATGGTTCCCAAGTTCTGAATCGACTGCATTAAATATATTATGGCATTTTTCTTCTAATTCCTTTGCATCTTTAAATGGTTTCAAAGGGCTTCTATTGAGTGGGTCCACACTCAAATCCCAAGGTTTTAGTGTTTCTAA
>Ga0209402_10000641_pt1 | contig 41172 bp, 37 predicted proteins | sample ArcticOcean_MG_C_3_FD_187437 | JGI IMG/M metagenome (GOLD analysis project Ga0209402, IMG submission 187437) | Marine microbial communities from western Arctic Ocean - ArcticOcean_MG_CB8_126 (SPAdes) (version 2) | ecosystem: Environmental > Aquatic > Marine > Oceanic | place: Arctic Ocean... | reverse complement strand
CCGCGATGCCAAGGTCGTTTTGAGCTTGCCTGCGGCCGACGTATGGCTTAGGATATGGCTTTCCGGTTACCCTCGACTTGCCGGTCTTATAGTTGTATAAGTCCGGGTGGGCATCCTGCGCTGTCTTGATCTGTGCTTTCTTTTTCGCGGTGGGTTCACTCGGGGGTTGGCCCGCGAGTGTGTCACCACGGAAGTTACTAAGATGCTTATTCACCTTATCATCGGCTTTTTGATCCGTGGCATTGTACTTCGGGTCATTAGCTGCTAGGGTCTTTCTGGCACGTCGTTCTTTCATTGCTCGATGTCTATCGGCAGGAGACCTACGTCCACGACCTTGACTCGACGCTCGCTCTCGCTTCTTTCTAGCAGCAGAACTCTTTGCCCCCCTCTTATACCAAGCCGCTGCCCGTTTGAGAATGGATTTCTTTTTCTCTGAGCTGGTCGCCATATCTAACTCCATGAAGAATTCCGCCGCATATTTCGACGGTGCTATAATTTGGAACGGTCATTCCACAATTACAAGCCAATCTGCAAATGACAAACTAAAAATACTTGCTTTCTGGAATGGGTGTTCCAAATTATAATATGATCCACGACAAAGAGTTCTTCGCAATGATCGCGGACTCACCCGCGGTGTATGCTCAAACTTATCTCGGGAAGAAGACCCAGTACCCTTGGCAGAGGGCTGTCAAGGATGCGGTGGCAAAGGACAAGTCCAACGTCTCCGCAGTCACCTGCAATGAGTCGGGGAAGACTTCCGAGTGCATCCACGACCTTGTCCTATGGCATATGGACACACGCCCGGGGTCAATCACGGTCACGACGTCGGCATCTGTCCGACAGGTGCGTAACCAGCTTTATCCCCATCTTCAGTCAACCTGCGCCCGAAATCCATACTTCAAGGACTGGAAGGTCACGACGGGAACCCAATTATCAGTGACATCACCGAATGGCTCCAAGTGTGTCTCCTTCGTGGCGGTAGACCCCGGTAAGGCGGAGGGATTCCATAAGGCTGAGTTTGGCACATCTGATGTCATGGAGAATTTTACGCCCCCGGAAGAGTGGAATGTCAACATAGATGAGATCGCGGGGAATGCCCGGGAGATGGCAAAATCCCTTATGATTATCGTCGATGAGGCCAAGACCGTACCTGACGAGATATTTGAAGCCATCGACCGCTGCCGGCCTGACCACTACTTTGTGGCATCATCGCCCGGCGACCCACATGGATTCTTCTATGATACCCAGCATAGGAATCGGAAAGAGTTTAAGATCTTCACCGTACCGTGGTCGAAATGCCCACACCTCTTCGATATGCCTGCGGAACACGCTCAGATAGAGAGGAGAATAAGGACATTTGGTGAGGACAGTGCGTATGTCAGGAGCTCTTGCCATGCCGAATGGGTAGTTGATGCGGGAGCATTAGTATTTAACCGGACGAACCTCTCCGGCTCCTTTGCCGGGAAACTTCCAAAGTTCGGACATGACCGATGCCTCGCAATAGACTTATCCGGCGGTGGAGACGAAATCCCGTGCTTCTTCCGACAGGGGAATCACGGGAAAGTCGAGTACTCAACCCGTAACCGGGATAGCTATGACCTCGTCAAGAACGAGCTCGTACCCCTCTTCCGGCGTCTGAAGCTCGCGCCCGAAGAGATATGTGCCGACAACGGAGGGCTTGGGAAGCCAATCATTGACCACTGCCATGCTCTCAAATGGCCAATTCGACGCATAGACTTCGGCGGGAAGCCCAAGGATAATAGCCTCTACGCCAACGTCCGTGCTGAGATGTACTGGGAGTTTTCCCATCGGGTAAATGCCGGGGAAGCCATCCTCGACTCCGACAAACTCCTCGAGGATCAGCTTCTCGCACAGAAGTATGACCTCTCCCAAGACCGCTGTATGCGCCTCATCCGCAAGGAAAAGCTCAAAGGTGCCATGCCTTGGAACTCCCCGGATCGATCAGACGCTGCCGTCATGGCATTCTACGATGCCCCCCGAGCTCACGTCTACCGTTCAGAAGAGATCAAGCACAACAGGCAGCACTCTCCCACATGGGTTGACCCCCACAAGGAAGAAGCCTACGCCTCCATCATCTGAGATGAACCTCGACATCAACACGCCCAAGGGGAAGAAATCCCTAGAAGGGGAACGTGAAGCTATCGAGAAGTTCGAGAAGGGGAACCCCGGTTACCACTACGCAGAGACTCCGAAGGACGAACCCGCATCAATAGATGGAATTATCCACAGAGAGGGGGTTATAAGGGCAATCGTCGAGGTAAAGGTACGGAACATGACCCGGCAGAAACTAACCTCTTACGCCGACAAATGGCTGATTACCGCATCCAAGGTCGAAAGGGGAAAACAGATCAGTAAACATCTACGAGTCCCATTCATGGGGTTCCTTTACCTCATCCCCGAACGTAGGCTCTTCATCCTCCCAGTAACAGACTCCCAAGGAGAGTACCTCTTTCAGTTTCAAACTAAGGAATCCCACACACAGAAAACATGCAATGGGGGGGTAGTGGTGAGGCTCAATGCATATCTCCCAATGAATTCCGCAAGGGAGCAAAAATGAAAATATACTTGACAAATGAAATCTCCTACATATAGTCAAGGCGACGCGACGGCGCAAATAGCCGGAAAGACGACCACGACTGTTACAGCGTTGGCGGCGGGCAAGTTAATTCTTTAACCCAACACACATTACTCCATCCCATCTATAACGTCATCCCCGTTGTGGCGATCCAATTTAACCTCCAATGTCAGAGTCCCCAACTGGCTGTTTGGTACTACCATCTTCGTTCTACGGTCAGCCATGTAAAAGGTCGTCTTTAGGATGCCTACCCTTATAAGGCGTGCCTTACGACCGCTGATCAAGACAGGCTGATCATGGCACAATTCAGCCCCTTGTTTGAAGACCCATCCGGCTACCACATTCTCAATGGCTTGCCGGAACAAGAGGATCAAGCACCCCATTACGAATAAACCGGCTCCCCAGCCGATGATACTCTCAACTATCCCCTCAATCTGTGATGGTTCAATTTCCATTGGTCAATTGTATTTGAGGTCTGAAATATCTCTGGGTGGGACTCCTTTCGATGGGTCTCACCCCGTGGGGTCCCCCCTTCTCCTCCTCCTCCTACTCCCACCGCCCACAGCCGCCCGCGTTATCCCATCACTCATGCCCCGTCAACCCGTGTCGGCATCGATGACATCGGCTGCGGCAATGACGGCGGTATTGGCTGCGGCATCGGCCTTGGCAGTGAGCACCAGTGCGGCGAATTCCCGTGGGTTCAGACCATCGGGTCGCACGGTCTCGCTGACGGGATTGTCGTATGCTTGGCAGCGTGCAATGAGGGCAAGGGCGGCGAGCCTATCCCGTAGCGGTTGGTCCCTGTCACGAGCACCCTGACTGGCGAGCTCGAGCATCTCTTGACGGCTGACAATCGACGGGATATCTGCGAGGTTACCACGTATGCGTGCAAGGCGTGCGGACACGTCGGGTTCGGCTACGACTCTCACTGACTCAGTAGTAGCTGTCTGCCTACGTGGACGGCGGCGATCATCCGACTGCGATTGTTGCCATGCACGCCATCGTGGTAGACCGCCGGCAAGTAGCTGGACGAACCGTTCGCGGCGGTCATCCTTGAGGGGCTTGTCGGGATCGTATTGTGGGGCTGAATCCATAGCCCTAAATGTACGCCATTTGCGGTGCCGATGCGAGTGCGATTATGGGGCATGGATGACCTTGCCGGCTAGAGGGTTGCGATGGTCGTGATACAGGGTATTTGAAAAAGTGTCCTATATAGGTTGACGTGCGCTACATGTGCGGCGATATTACAGGACAATCTATTTCTTCAGTTCAAGCCGCCGGGAGGGCGAGCAGCATGACAATCGCAAGGACAACCGCAACAAACCAAGGCATCGAACAAGGGGGCGTCGATGCACCTCGAGCCGATGGCGATCTGGTCCCTGATCAGAGCGCGTTTCTGAACGCTCGAAAAACCAAAAACAACACAACGACGGAGACCCAGCACGATGAGTAACTACGACGATGGAAGAAGGGGCGCAGGTGGCGGGTACAGCGGCAAGCCGCTAGCCCAACTCACCGAGGAAGTCTGCGGTGGCATGAAGCTCAAAGAAGGACCCGAATCGCTCGCCAAGGCGGTGCGGGAATTCGGCATCGCCACGGGATCAATTGTTGACCGCGCCAAGCGTCACGAATTGACGGCGGCGATACAGCAAGCCCGCATCGATGGGCTTGCCAGCGCCGGACTGACCTGTGCCGAGGATGGTGCCGTGTCAGCGACCCCGATGCGGACGTTGCCACAGCCCACGGTCACCGTGCCACAAGTTATCGAACCCGAGACCGTGCCGGCACCGTCGGCACCGTCGGCACGCCAAGCGAAAGCTGAAGCTGCACGTCAGGCGTTGGCGGATATCCTGTCAGACGATGACACAGCCGAAACCATCGATGCCATCCAGACCGACGTTGCCAACCTCACGGCATCTGTCCAGACGGTCACCGATTCGACGTGCAACAACGGTCGCAGAATCGATACCGTCGGGTATCGCATCGATGAGGCTAAAGAGGACCTCAAGGATGTAATCGCAGTCGCAACAAATGCTGACAGTCAGGTTGCCGTATTAGGCGGCAAGATCGATGACCTCGTTGCCATACTCAATGATGACGCCAAGGTCGCTGTCAGAAAGCGTTTGAAGATTGCCCACAAGGCAAGTAAGAATCCGATACTGGAACGGCTCATGGAAGTGTACCGTCCGGGTGACGATGATTGCCCTGCTAGCACCGACGGCGAGAAGATCAGTATCGACGGTCCTGCCGGGTTCGGCAAGTCATACTCCGCAGACCAATTGGCGGAAGGATACGACGTCTTCATCGTTCACGGTTGCAGTCCCGATGCGGAAGAGATTGGCACCTTGCAGGGCGGCCCTGTTGCGGACGGTGAAAGCGTCGGCGGTTTTACCACCGTCGATGGCAAATTAGCGCAGGCATTTCGGGCTGCGGCAAGCGGGAAAAACACGCTGTGCTTTTTGGATGAGCACTACAGGTTTTCGCCTAAAGTAATTGAGTGGATGCTCTTAACTCTCCAACCCCGAATGCGGGAGGACGGCACAAGGTACTGGAGCATGACTACCAAGCAACCCGACAACGGTGCGTTTGAAGTACTGGAAGCACCTTGCACCAAGCTGCATTTCCTCGCCGCCGGCAACCTCGAATCCCGTGTCCCGGTCGCACCATACTGGGACAGGTGGATGCATCACCGTCTCGACTTTACGGAGACGGTCATGTCGGACGTCTGCATGGCAATCGGTAGTCGCTACGGCATCCGCACCAGTGGACACGCTGACGCGGACCTCAGACCCCTTACGGACGCCTTCGCGGCTTGTGTCGCATTGAGCCGTGATGCGGTTGCCAATGGGGCATTGCAATTCAGCTTGACGCCTCGTGATTTCGAGAGGGCCTGCGGTGCATCGGACGGCAACATGGCTGGCGTCGCAGGCCATGTCGCACGGTTCGCACCAGACAAGCTGCAAAGCTGGGATGCGGACACAGGTGATCGTCTGAACGATGCCACTGACGAAGACCCCGTTGGCCCCATTGCAGCGATTGTCGAAAAGATGGTCGCAATCCAAAACAGTGTCGATTACAACTAAGGAGACCCAAACGATGGCAAACTACACCTATAAAGATTTCGAGCAGTTGGTGAAATGGGGCGAAAAGGCGAAAGCCCCGAAAGCCCCTATCGCCAGCATGATGAATGAGATTCAGGCGGCACCCTACGGTGACCGGATGACCGCCGGTGATGGCCAGTACGGGACTGGCGGTTACGGCATCGTCACGGCATCCAAACGCCCCGAAAACCTGCTGCGCGACGCTGTGACGTCGGGCTTGAATTACGGCACCTTAGTGGTCAGGTGGGACTCCAGTTTTCAGACTGGTTGCTGGACGTGGGATGAGGTCCTAGACCGCCACAAGGTCACCGTCGGCGGCGGTTTTGGCGCCGCCTTGCGGAGTGACCTAACACGCAAGCAAATGCTTGCCGCTTACAGGTCATTGCTACGCCATGAAACATGGCATGGCATTGCGACATTGTCACCGGGTCTGGTGCTCGATGAACTACGCCGTCGCGGGTTGCCGTTTCCATTGCACAATCAGTTCGAGGATATCCGAATTGAGCACCTTGCCCGGACCAACGATGACGGCATCGATAAGCGCGGCAAATTCAACTGGGCGCGGTACATCAAAATGCCGTCCAAGTTCGACAGTGCCGTCAACTATTTGAACGCACTATCGACTGCTGAATTGTCCGTGAACTACGCCAGCAAAAAAGGCAAGCTGCGGTCCATGTGGCAGATCAAGGAAGCGAACAAAAAACTACTGGCTCTGTGCAACTACAACTGGACCGGGGCGAAGCCGGTTACCATTGCCCTTAGCGACGGCATCCGCCTTGCCCATCATACGCCTGTGCGTCGCGGCTATAAGGTAGAGACCCGTGCGCTTATTGGAGAGTTCGCAATACCGGATCTGATCCATCGGTTTTACATGACTGCCTGCTACGCCAAAAGCGCGTTGGAAATCTGCGATCTCGTGGAACTCTGGACGCGGGTTTTCGGCACGGGTTCCGGCAGTGGTCACAAGGTCACCGGAACCATTAACGGCGAGACCAGCGACGGCGAAGAAGGTGACTACTCAAACGACGGCGAAGTGCCGCTAGAGACATGGATCGAATCCGCCGACGCGGACCCCGCCAATGCCAACCCGGATGAAGAGGATGGCATCACTCAAACCACTAAGGATCTGGGTAAGGACCCGACGTCGGACAACGTCAATCCGGCAACGGGAAAGTGCTACCCTTCCGCGATCATACAGGACAATCCCGATGCGGCGAGATTGACAGATAGTGAACTTGCAGACTACAGGGTCTTCGAGGTTAAGCCCACCGGCGGTACGGGTGATAGGCGTTGCAGACAACCAATCAATCCTGACTGGTCTATCGTTCGCCGTATCGTCAGGACAATGCGAGGTGCCATATCAAACGCTGATTGCTGCACGGAAGATTTAGGGTCCACAGGCAGACGCCTACATCTACCCGGCGTCATCGTTAAAGACGGTGACAATTTCACGCGGACCAGCACCAAACCCGACGGCAAGATAACGATGACAGTGATCATCGATATGTCGGGTTCGATGGCGGATACATGGACGAATGCGGGCGGATGCGAGTTCGTACTCGCCTTGTACAAGTTGCATCGGGAGGGGATCATCGATGTTCGGTGTTGGCTGACGCGCAGCTGGAGGTGCGCAAAGCTGCCGTTCGCTCGGATGAGCATCGGCCAAATTTGCCACATACATCCGGTCAGTTATTCTGAAGGCTATGTCGGGACACTTGACAACGCTGATGTGTCACGGGACATGGCTGACAGCTTGGTCACTATCGCATGGAGCGACGGTGACCTTCAAGACGGTGACGTAAGCGGTCCGGGGCTACGCCGCGCCGGCGTCGATATCATCGGATGCGCACCGTCTGAGAGGCATGTGCTGGACAGTCGTAAACTCGCCGATCTGCGGAAACATTTCGGACGCGGGTACGTGGGCAAAGTCGAGCAGCTTGCCCGGCGCATTATCAACTACATCCTACAGGGACGGTGATCGACGTGACCATCGTTACCAAAACCCAAACAAAGCCCTCGCAAGGGGGCTTAAAATCCAAAGGAGGAACAGAACATGAAAACTCATACACGTAATCGTCAACCCCAGACCGCCGCAGCCCGCGCCCCGATGGACGTGGACAAGCGGTTCTTCGCGGCGTGTAAAACCGCCGGCATCGAGCCGTCAAATCGCCAATGGAAAAAGTGGCTCAAGGGCAAGGGCATTGCCTTCGCCGCTGCTCTCGAAAACGCGAAGCAAGGCTGACCCTACTGGAGCGTCCACAGGCTGATACCCTGTGGGCGTTCTCAACTCTTCCCCATGCTCAGACATGGGATCACAAACAAAGCCCCTCTGAGGGGCATTAAAAAGGAGAATCGACATGGGCAAGCGGCTGACAGATCAGATAGTCATCGATGCGGTGCTGGGCGTAGGCCGATGCCGGCGTGAGCTCATGCCCGGCGATCTGGTCACCACTGGTTTTCTTTGCCCGAAGCTGCAGGCTCGAGCGCAGCGCAAGCTGGTCAAGCTGGGATGGTGGCGGGAATTCCCGTTCCGTTCCGGGGAGCTCGAGTTGCGCCTGACGACGAGCGGATATCTCCGTCTCTGAAACTTGCGCAGAAATGCAAGATCTTGCGCAGAAAAGCAACACCACATCAACACCACCACGAGGAGGCGCGGCGAGAAACACCACATCAACACCACATCAACACCACATCAAGAGGAGATGACCAATGGCTAAAAAATTAGGTCTACCGGAACCGGGTCAGCGACGTGCGCTAACTCAGGGAGAAGCTGTAACAATGCGGGCGGGAGCGGGAGACTGGGAGGTAGGTTGTACCCGCGAGGGTGAGTGCTACGTCTGGCGTGACGGATGCCCCCACGAGGAGAGAGTTGACGAGGCATACATCGAACTCCTTGAGGAGTACTGGGGCGACCGTCCGCTATTGGACCGATGGTACGGCTTACGCATGACTGAGGCGCAGTGGGATCACTGCCACCTACGCGCACCCAGTCGGAGGGGGGTCGCGAAATATCTGCGATCCCTCATCGATGCCGACATAACTGGACACCACGATAAGTAGTGCAATAGTATATGTGCGACCTCTACCCTCCTTGGGGGTTTGCACTGGGGGGTGGGCAAAGAACTGGGTCTCCGCTCTTAATTTGCCCGCCCCCCACCTTCCCCACACCACTCATGGCATGATCACGATAAATATACCACCGCGTCAAATCTGCGGGGTATATTTTTTGTTTTTAGATCGGCACCTCACATATATCGGCCAGTCGATTAATGTGTTGCGACGCCTCGGACAACACGCCAAAGCGGGTCTCTCATTTAGTGAGGCACACATCATCGAGGCGGTTGATCGACACCTCGTGGGGCTAGAGATATATTACATCACCACCCTCTCGCCACCGGGCAATACTTTGATCCGCGAGTACTACCCCAAATACAAAATCCTTGCGGAGGAGTATGGCTTATACCACCTCCCAGACGGGTACGACGCGGGTAATTAAATTTACCCAACACCGCTTTACTATGATCGGATATGAGTTACTTTGTGTGTCATCTACCGCCGATGACGGCGAAACAAAAACCCCAAGGAAGGAGAAATAGAGCATGGCTCTACTCACCGCCCAGACAAAAACCTCACTGTCCAGCACGAGCTTCGCCCAGTGCGATGTTGCGGTACTGCCCCCGGCCGGACAATTCACCGCAACGTGCATCGACATCCGCGATTACATGGATGTAGAGCGCAAAATCTACGGCTCAGAAGAGACCGAACTGACCAACGTCACTCGCTTTCTTTTTGAGTTCAGCGATGCGAACGGCACCCACTACATCGAGACGCGGGAAATGAAAATTTCCAGTGACGACCGTTCCAACCTCATGCGTTTTCTGACCAACTGGCTGGGACACGCACCCAGTCTCGACGGCGATTGGGATTATCTGATCGAACAGAAGGGCCAGTCCGCTCTGTTGACGGTCTCACACCAACCCTCCAAGATGGGTGACAGGGTCTGGGCTAACATCCTCACCATCATGGCAGTTCCCGAAGGCATGGCTCAAGCCAGCATCGACGAGGACCCCTTCCCGGGATTCTAAGCTATGGCTAAACTAATCAAAACCATGAGTGGTGGCGGACACTGGTACGCCGCCGACGGCACCCCCCGACACAAGATGGAGGGGGGTAACGGTGAGTTACGAAACACGACACTGCGTGATGCGAGAAAGCTGAAGTTGATACCCTCAGTGACTGGCATCATAGGACTACTTGACAAGCCCGCCCTCTCTGATTGGAAGATGAAGGAAATCTGTCAGGCGACTCATGCTGCAAGGCATGAGATCCCTGACGAGGATCTCGTCTCCGATCAGATGTTCCGCACGATTAAAGATCAGGCGTTCAGTCAGGTCTCTACCGCTGCGGAACTGGGTTCCCGCATCCATGCTGCTATCGAGGACTACGTACTCCACGATACCCAGCCTATTGATGAGCTCCTACCATACGTTGAGCCGGTTGTCGGGTTCTTAAACGAGGCTAACATCCGCCCGACCGGGGTGGAAAAAATCCTCGTGTCAAATCAGTATGGGTTCGCGGGTACGTGCGATCTCCTCTTCACATGGGGGGCGAGCAACGACCGACTGGGGGTGCTCGACTGGAAGACTCGTCGGACACGGGAGAAGCAAAAGATCAGAGCATACGATGGTCAGGATATGCAGCTTGCTGCGTATTGCGTTGCTGCGTTTGGCGAGGACTGCCTCGATGACGTGATGGCCGCGAACGTCGTGGTCTCCACCACCGAGCAGGGTCGCATGGCTGTGCTACGTCACGAAGAGTTGCGCTCGTCGTGGGGTGCCTTCAAAGCCCTCTGCGAGGTCTGGCGACATAGTAAATCCTACGACCCAAGAGGTGGATGAGATGGGATCTGATGAAAAAAACTGGGGTACGCAGAAAGAAGCAGCAGCTATACTCGGCGTCAGCATTAGCACCCTCACGAGATGGTTGAGTGAGGGGCTTATAGAGATACGCAAATTAGGACAGCGCGTATCGCTCGACGACGTTCGCCGCCTGCTCGAGTTGGGAGAAGACGAGTACATGCGTGAGATTTACAAGACTCAGCGCACCCAACGCACCATCAAGTAGCAATAACCTTCCTGTCGTCGGGTGACACATCACCCGTGCCTATCACGAATAGTGATGGGGATCATTATACTATGGCTGGTAGCATGATCCCACATCCCGGCGGCGGGATTTCTTAAGGAGACCCACGATGAGCAAGACCTACCCCACCTACCTCGGCATCGACCCCGGTGCATCTGGATGCATCGTCGCTATCACGCCACGGGACGATGATCACCCCTTGGTCGCAGCCTGCAGACTCAAAGCCCATGCTCGATTTGAGGTCATCGATTTTCTGCGTCAATACGATGGACTCGGCGGGTTTGGAGACAACCCTCACGTTGCCCTCGAAAAAGTCTCGTCATCCCCACAGATGGGAGTGCGTTCTGCCTTCAGTTTTGGGCAGAGTTTCGGGTGGCTCGAGGGCATAATCCAGTCGCTCGGATACCCGCACCAGTACGTGCGACCGCAGACATGGCAGTCCGACCTTCAGATACCACCGCGAAAAACCAAAACGCAACCCGAGCACAAGCGTGTCATCTTGGACTTCGCACGGGCTGCGTATCCGCAGGAAAAAATGACAGCGGATGTGGCGGATGCGCTGCTCATTGCACATTGGTGCCGCCAACAACATAAGGGGGAGGAGAGATGAACTACTCGGATGTAGAAATTGTTTCACTGTTTGACGGCATAGCGGGGTTCCCGTTGGCTTGGTGCCGGGTCACCGGGCAAGACCCGAAGAACTTCCACTACCTCTCATCGGAGATCGAAAAGTTCCCGATAGCGGTGGCGGAAAAAAACTTCCCAAAGCGAGAGGAGTTAGGTGATGTTACTCGTGTTCGATTCAACCCAGATAACGCATCGTTTGAACTTTTCCAGCCCTCAACCCAACGACCCGTGCCACCCACTGGCGGCGGGACAGCACCCACCAACGATCATAGTCATACCACCGGAGATGGAGATGATTCTGTTCCGAGCAGAGGGGAGAGCGAAGTACCGACAATCCACGACAGCGGCACCGAGCCGGGCATCACAAGCGAAAACGGGAGACACAGATCTCCTAATCACCACGGAGATGGACATGAAGGAAGTGCTACCAATCGACACGAGGAATGCGACGCGGACGACGGAGCCGTCAGAGATGAACCGACAGGGACTGGGGGTGGGGGATGTGGGAGACCCGGCCCCGACCCTGTCAACGATAGAGAGTTTCGCGCCGGCGGTAGCGGTAGTCGAAGGAGAATCATCTGCTTCGGCAGCCCTTGTCAAGGACTTAGCACCGCCGGCAGACAACGGGGACTCGAGGACGAGCGGTCAGGATTGTTCCATGAAGCAATACGAATTTGCGGAGATGCTCGGCCAGATTACTGCGTCTGGGAGAACGTCGCAGGTGCCTTTAGCAGCAATGACGGCGAAGACTTTGCGGAAGTACTGCGATGCTTTGCCAACATCGGGTACTGTCAGACTCATACGACCCTCGACGCCCAGTGGTTCGGGGTCCCCCAACGTCGTCGTCGAGTGTTTCTCGTCGCAGTCCGTGATGGAATCCCCGAAGGAGCCGATATATTCGACATTGGCGGACGTTCTCGAGAGTCAACCCGACAAGCGATACAACTTATCCGCCAAGGGCGGAAAGGGAATCATCAACAGAGCGAAGGCCCGGGGGAGGGAACTCCCGCCGCTGCTCAAGGCGGCACTCGAACTTTTGATCGCAAACAGTTCGGAGGATACGGGACCGAAAACGTAGCATCCACGGTCAGTGCGCGGGACTACAAGGATGCCACAGACCTCGTCGAGCAGACCTACTGGGATGGCGGGCAGGTCTCATCCACCCTGACCACGACCCATCTCCAGCAGCGTTCGCCAGAGAAGAATAAGCTACCATGTGTCATCAGACGCAACGAACCAGCATCACCATCGATCCGGCGGATTACGCCATTGGAGACCCTACGTCTGCAAGGATTTCCCGATGACTGGTTCGACGGGGTTGAAGGCTACAACAACACAGCAGCTTACAAAGCCACCGGCAACTCGGTGGCAGTCCCATGCGTGGAGTGGGTCTTTGAACGCATCATCGAATTCGACAAACAACAGAGGGGAAAGAAATGAATACCCGCACCGATTCATCCGCCGAGACGATCACAATAAATACAGATGAGAGTACAGAGATAATAGATATTACTAATACTAATACAGATACTAATATAACTAATAAAGAAGAGAGTACTACTAATACTAGTATCTCTCCTCTTGGGATGTACGCCTTCGGCCAGTGGTGGTTGGCTTACCCACGCAAGATCGCGAAAAAGGGGGCGGAGAAAGCGTGGAAAGCAGCGGAGAAGGAGAAGGAGTTGCCGTCGATTGAAGAGCTCTTGGCGATTCTTGAGAAGCAGAAAGCCTCGCGCTCGTGGCAGCAGGAGAATGGGAGATACATCCCGTACCCCAGCACCTACCTCAATGGCAGGCGATACGAGGACGAGATCGAGGACGAGACCCCCGCAGAAAATCCGTACACAAACATCAACTGGAAGACCACTAAATGAGCACCGACACCACGACCACACACACACCCGGGCAACTGCTCCTTGGCGCAATCGAAGCCGAATTTACGGGGGTTCGCTACACTGCCGAGGCCCGCATGGCAATAGAGGGGCAGCTAAATCCCTTTGGCTCCATCATCCAGTCTGGGATGGGCGACATCGTTAGTCATCTCCGTAACGAGTATACCGGGACGCGAGTCCCGCCCGCCTCATTGGTTCTTAAAGCCGTCAAACGTGCTGGCAATCTAGCCAAATCTAATGACGGGCAGAAGATGTTAGAGGAACACTCCAAACGGTATGCGACCGGACAGGAGGTGGACCTCATCATGCGGGCCTATCAAACGCACGGCACAGAGTACGCAGGCAAGCTATCCCGTTGGATGGAATCCGGCGACCACGACTATACTGAGATTGAGGCAAATCTCCCGGCGCGGAAAGATAATGGCGATCTTGCGAGTAAGGTTGCAGGATTCATGCAACGATAATAGCCGAGCGCATGACGTAAGCTATCATCCCCATGCCTTCCGCCAGTAGCACGGCAAGTAAGGCCCAGATAATACGCTGCTGAGTGGCGAGGCGTTCGGTGATGGTAGCGAGTTGCAAAGCGGTGGAGATTCGATACTGGGTCTCCATCGCCATGTGCTCTTTTGCTTGCGACAGCACTGTCTCCGCTACAGCAACGGCAGTCTTTAGCGCAGCAATTTCCCGCCTCGAATCCCCATTAGGTTCAGCGGACACAATGTTTACTCCCGCCAAACCTCACACTCCAGTAGTAGATTTTCGCGAATCGTCTCGCCATCTTGAGGTCCACACCCTTGAGACTTGACCGCTCGAGCAGTGTCATTATGTCTGAACGGAACCGGCGGTCACATAGCAACCGCCAGAAATATTGCCGATTACACCACGCAGGGCGCATTTTAGAGGACAAGGCATACCCAAGGTCATGTCGATACCCTGCGATGCCCACAGGTACACCCATAATGGAATCTGGTATCATCGATGATAGTCTTTCGTTATCCTCCGGCCCGCACCAATCAAGGGCGGGGTCGAATTCGGGGAACCCTTGCGCCTTGAGTATACTCCCCTGTGAATCCAACATTAGGAACGTGTTAAGACTCCACGTTGGATTGTATTTTACATACGACATCATCAATTAGACCCCATGATGGCGATAAAAGGAGCGAGAGCTTTAACACCTTCGAGTAGTGGCGACTCACTCGCGTGCGCGTTGATTTCCACCACCCTATCTGGGGTCTGAATCCCGTTTGCATCGACAGTACCGGGCAGGCGGATCGTCATGTTGCTCGCGAACCCCTTGAACTTCATCACCTCTCCGTCCGCGACCGGCATATCCACACTTGCACAGCCGACGCTTAACATCACCATCACCAGTAGGATTGTCTTTATCATTTTCTATCTCCACGCCACACTCCAGTCCGGGTGGTTGCCTGCCACCCAGTCCTCGAATGTCGCTTGTTGTTCGGTTGTTAGTTCAGTCTCAAGCGGGAACTCGAACCTCCCGAATGTTCGGGTTCTCTCTCCAGTACACCCCGGCGAGATGGTGTTAAGATAGAATTGTGCCTCAGCCACCTGCTCAAGAGTGTACTCGAAATCGCGATCATATATTTTTACTATCATAGCCATACCTCAGTCCGATAGAAGCGAAATTTAGCATCCGCTGTTGTCAGTGTATCCTCACCTATGAACGGTGACAGGCTTACCTCTTCATTAGTCGTGAACTGTGCTTCTGTAGCCGTATGGGAAGTGTCAGCCATCAGCACCGCACCAGTATGATCACTTAGACGACCACGAAGAGCCATACCACCACCGGAGTATTCCATCTCCCACTGATAGATAACATCCGTGGCTGGCGCGACACCAGTATCCACAAGTACCATAGTGCTGGCATCGCTATGTATGAACTGGAAGTTTGTATCGCCACGCCCTGTGGAGAACTGAAGTCCTATCATACTCTGTGACGGGTCATCGCTACCCGTCACAGAGGTTCTATTGCCGTAAGGTATCAAGCCTGTTAGGAATCGGGTGTTAGTGATGACTGGCAGGGAGAAGCGCACAGTCATGTAGAGATTCGCCTTGGGTACGAAAGTATAGTAGCCCGTAACGGTTGAGATGTAGGAATCATCGTTAGTCGAATCGCCACTCAAGGCTTCTATGTACGGACCTCCGGCGTCTGCGTCGTAGAGGTAACTACTCGCGTCCTCGCTTATTGTTGATGCCATGCCCGTGCCCTGCACCACTCCAGAAACTGCGGGATGCCACGATAGGGCTAACCTTTTTCCACCCCGCCACCCCGTCCTCGCCATCGTATGGAAGTGGGGTGTTAATGAATGATGAAATGTGAGTGGCATAACACTATCCTCTCCGAGTTTCAAACACAGTAACAGTAATGGTGACATCACCCTTCACCCATACCGTGTTAGAAATCTCGCTGCTATCACCTGCATTCTCAACGTCCCACTCTGTCGTCGTGTTAGCAATGAAGATGCGCCCGTCACTTTTCTCAACGAAGGCGGCACCCGTTGGAGCAAACGCCGAGAATGCGGGTGAAGCAGTCAATGCGTGATCAGAAGCAGTCGTGGCAGTTTTGTCCGCATCGTCAAAGTGGAACTCCGCGATGGAGACTTTGCCACCCCCACTTAGGTCGCGGATTTGCAGCCAGTCGATTTTGCCGTTGTAGTTGGAGACGGTGCTGCCATTGGCACTAAGCGCACCTACGCAAGCACGATCCAGTCCCGTTACTTTGCTGAACCAATAGGTCTGGAAGTCGCCAGTGCGCGTCTGCGACACGTTCGCACCGTCTATGTACAGCGATGGACGGATGCCGTCGTGAACTAACATCACCTTTAGCCAACCGGATGTGGGCGTAGCGTCTTCAGCGGTCACGGTCCACTGCACGGTTCCCGCCAGTTTCGCCTCCGCGAACAACTTCTCGTCCGCACCGAAACCAAACTTGAGGTAGCTATCTGCATTATTGTCTCCGAAGCCGATGATCAGCTTCTCGGTTCCCGTGCCATTGAGCAGGACCCGCGACTCAATAAGACCAGCCGTACTGGTCGAGAAATTCTGGTGATCAGTTACCGCATAGCACGCCAGCAACTGGCCGGTGCCGTTGACATTTAGGCAGAATGGATCATCGAATGATTCCGCCGAGGGCAGATAGTATCGACCTCCTTCAGAAGCGTGTTCGTTTGACACCGCAAGGTGCGCCCGATTTCCGTTGCGTGTTAGGAGCTTCTCCCACGAAGTTCCAACCGATTCAGTGCGAGGCTCATATGCCGTCGCGGCTTTAGTAGTAGGCATAATGCCCTCTCATGTTAGCGAGACCGGGAGCGGGAACGGCCACCTCGTGTGCCACGTCTGCTCCGTCCTCGTGTTTGTGTTGTGCTGCCCGACAGTTGTCGAGTAACTTCCGAGCGAGATTGTGTTATGGTTTTCCGAATGAGACCTATATCCTCTTCCGTCAAATTGTCAAAGTCGAGACCTAAGTACTTTAGGTTCTCAAGAGTGCGTTTCCCAGACAGTTTCATACGTTCGTGCCACTCCGGGACGGTCTCCTTGTCTTTCCTAAACTCGATTAAGGCGGGATAGAACTCAGTGTTAGGGTGTTTATTGTTGTAGATGTTGATCCCGCGCTCGACTGTTTCAGCAAGGTCATCGGGCCTATCCACCTCTTGTGTCCATACCGGGGACATCATGCGGAACGCCCAGTCCCCAGCGGGTTGCGTAAAAACCTTATCCCGCTCCATCGCCCTACCAAGCCAGTCACGCTTTGGCGGCGGTGCAATCGATGGGTCGGGGAACATCCCTTGATAGGCGCGGATGCCAGCCTTCTCGAAATAGTTGAGATTGACATCGCGGTTACGCCAATCCCTCACCAAATCATCGCGGGAACTGAAGCTCTTGCGTATGATGTTGGGCATCCACGAGCTCAAGAACCTCGCACTATGCTGGGTAACATCCTTCTCCCCACTCAGCATACTGGATAGATCTCCCACCCCTTGGAGGAAGGTCTTATCCCGCCATTGCCCGACGAATCTCCCGGCAGCGGAACTAATCACCTCGGACGCTTCCTTGCCGGCGGCAGCTTCTTCTCCCACCTCGAGGGAATCGATGATGAAGGTCAGGATAGTGGCGAACGGTTCAAGCCTTGCGTAGCTCACCCACTTACCCCCCAGTCGGACTGACTGCGGCGGAGCATTGTCCATTCGATACCGACGTCGCTCCTCCTCACCGAAGGTGAATGGGCGACTTCCCGTCATTCTCTTGTTGCCATCCTCGTCCTCGTCATCGTATAACAGCATGAGCGTTACCATCGCGCCGAAGGATAAGAACTGTTCCGCCATAATCCTTCGTCCCTCCTGACTTCTCTTTGTCTTGCTGAACAACTGGAGAATGCCGAAGGGTGACCGGCGTAGGGATTGCTTGAAGATATTCAATGGGGTCTGTAGGAACGGCAAGTGCCAACGTGCTGCCCAACGTAGGAAGAAATTCTTGGAGTCTCTGAAACGACTCAACGTCTTTGCCGTCTCACCCATTTCCTTCTGGAAGGTGAGCATCGTCGCCTTGTCGATGGCTTCCTCACCCACTGATAGTTGGTCGAGGTTGGTCCTTATAGCCTCGTTAAATGGATCGTCGAGGATGCCCTTTATCCTTTTCTCCCAGTCCGCTCCCTTGAGTTTCTCGTCCGTGGCGATACGAACCGCCCGGGCCATCGTCTGCATGTTGAAGACCATGTAACGTGCGGCTTGATCGGCAGCAAGAAGGACACGGAAAGACCAGCGAAAGATTCTCCCCTTCTTTCCCGCAATGGCGGGAGATAGGTGGAACTCAGACATGGGCTTGACCCCAAGGCGGAAATCAAATACCGGGAGTTCGGTCTTGTACGTCAGGAATGCCAGCTTAAATGCTTGCGCTGTTCCCTTGATCATCGCGCCCCATGCGGGCAGGATCTCGTTCATCCTCGACCCCTCAACTCCAAATAATGCATCTGCTGCTTTCTGTGCCGTGAACTCCCATGTCGAAAATCCCGTGTTACCGACCATGTTCGCTGCCTGTGTAGTCCAAGCAGATAAGAGACCCGCGCCACGCCAGTACTCATAGAATTTGTCATCCCAAGATGCCTTGGTAGTTTGGATGACGCGGGTCGCGATACCGAGTTTGATTAGGTCATCATTGTTATTGATGTCGTAGTTGAGAATGTCCGATGGGCTAATCCCATTACGTTTTAGTTCCTCATGGGTCTTCTCCATCTTCTGTAATTCAATATCCAACCACCCCGGAGAACCAACAGTTCCAGTCGGATGAATTTCGGAGGTTCGGAATATCCCTTGTGCCAAAAGATCCTTCAGCTTGTCGGCCGGGGCCATGATGTTATTCCGGCGGAATGCCATCGACCTTGCCGTTGCAGTTCCGATCTGGCGATAGCGATTAGCGAGTAGGATGTAGTCCTTGATCTTTTCCAAGTCCATGTTTTCCCATGCATCCATCGCATCCTTTGCCATGAGATAGCGGAAGGCGAGGATGTCCTCCGGGGACAAGGGATCAAAGCTACGTGTCAACTTCTTTCGCCACTTGTCCGGGTCTTTTTCGATCTGTGGTGCGATGTGCTTTAGGATCTCACTTGCCTTGACCGTGCCGGGTAGATCATACGCTTGACGCAAGTGGTCAGCTATATCCATCCACTCCTCGAGCTCCGGCATATTCGGTGGGACATTGACCGGGTCGGCAAGGCGATCCTTCGGGTCTTTAGCTTCCCGCTCCTCCCCTCCCTTCCTTGACATATCAGCGAGATCCTTGAACGTGGAACCACGGGCGGACGCTTCAAGCTGCCTCCCCTTTGAGCGGTAGTCCGCATCGGAGACGGAGAGTGACACGCCAGCGGGCTTATCTCCCTTACGTGTAATGTTTAATCCGCGCTCAGTCTCAACAATATTATCAAAGTCAAATCTATTCTCTATCCCCTTGATCTTACGAATGGCATCGATGCCACGCCGTGTCGGCACGGTAATAGAAAGGAGGCTTCCACGCACGGTCTTATTTACAACGTACTCCCCGCCTAGTTCTCCAATCTCGGACAAGGTTTTGTTTGCCATAGTTCTTGGACTTATACCATTAGATAAATTGGGGTCGAACTCAAGCACGTACCCCTTTCCGCTTTGACCCAATGCCAAGTCCAAGTTATCGCTTGCATAAATACCGTGGTGTCTCTTTCTCCCGCGTTCAGTCCTTGCTATGATATTTCTGGCAGAGGAGAGATTTGTTTCGTGATACAAGGTCTTACCTTTTACTATCTCAGCAAGGTTAGCTTGGTCAATCATCCGAACTTTTCCGCCCGGACCGACCGATTGTTCTCTTGCACCGGAATGCCGTGGATCGCCGGGATCTACGATCAATTCCTCACTAAGGAATCGCGCATCGGAGACGGAGAGGCGGGCGTCTCCTTCTGGCACCTCGGGGTCATAACCCCATTCGTGAATCGAATCGCCATTTGTGTAAATCTCACCGGCCTTGACCTTCTTCTGGATTACTTTGTAATTCCCGCCAAGGGTATGTTCCCCATGTAGCTTTGCGTAATTGCGATTGATGGTCACCCAATCGCCGTGTTCTATTCCTTCAATATTTTTCTCATCCGGCACGGCCCGGTAAATCGTCACACTTGAGTTTTCTTTGCCGCGCATCCGTTTTATGGTAGACATGGTTTGATTATCCAAGTAGGGATCACCATGACCATAAAACCTCGCACCATCAGGTCCATAAATATCATCGGGATAAACGTCTTGCGTGACATCATGGCCCGGAGCACCGCTATCACGCATTGGGGCAGTATGCTGACCCCGGTATTCCGCATCGGAGACGGAGAGGCGGATGCTTTTCTCCTCTGCCTTGAACCGTTCGCCTAGCGGTATGATGTCACCCGCCTCTGCTCTACCTTCTAAGACGGCAGCATCATCCTTCTTGTAAAAGGTAATGAGTTCAGCGGACTTGATTTGCTCGGGAAGGAACGCCACATACTGTTTTCCCTCTGCACTTCTTCCTTCGGTCAGATCCAGCCAACGATCATCCCCGATGATTATGCCATCGTGTCCCTGTAACTCCAATTCCCTTATAGTCTCTTCCCGTTTCCACCCCATACTATTCATAAAGTCATTCCAAAAATTCTCATACTCCTTGGGGTTTTCCACCTTCAAGTATGCTTCGTGCATGACCCCCGGCCCGGTTCTATAGTCGTCGATAGAATCCTCCCGCGACATAAAATCCCAAAACTTTCGTGCTGCCTCTTCATTGTCTGCAAAGAAAAATCCGGTGGTGGCTATCTCTCTTGAAAAGATATCTACATCTTCCGTTCCCATGTGGAAACCCTTCAAGGTATGTCCCGCTGCTTTCGCGGCAGCATCAACCAACTTCCGTAAGGCATTGCGATTCTTTTTCGGATTCTGCGCCAACTTCATGTAATCGGCATCGCTGCCGGCATCGGAGACGCTCATGCTAATGCCCTTGCGCCTCGAGGGTGTCCTCGGGTCCATCGTTGCCGGGAGCTTCTCTGCCATCTCTGCGGTCTTTGCCTTTTCCTTGCCCTTGTGCGCGGCAGCAAGGTCAACCATAGGCTGAATGAGCTCGCGGGTAGTATTGCCATCCAATCCGTTCCCGATGATCTTCTTGGCGAATCTTATATGTTTGAGCTGGAGTTCGACCTCGGGTTCACCCTCCAAGGTATCGCCGGGTACGAGGAAGTCGTCGGGCAGACTCATTATCCTCGCTAACATCCGGGGAGTCGCACGTACAACCTTACCCGGATGCCATGCGCGACGTCTTCTAATCTTGTTAACAACCCTCTGTTCGGCAGGTGTCTGTGCCGTGCGGGCTTCATCCATGAGGGGTTGGAAGATTTCCCGCTCCCTCTTTGACAAGCCGCTCAAGCTGGGGAGGATGATTTTGACGTTGTTGCTTTCTGAGGACACGAGAGTATGGGCATACCTACTGGAATCCCTAGCGGAGGAATACGATGCCCCCATCGTTATGACGGGAAGAGCTGGATCAATTGAGTCCAGCAGCTTACCATGCTGCCCCATCACTCCCCTTTTCTTGACCAAGTTGCGAACGTCCTGCTTCTCCCGTTTCGACTTTTTGAATTTTGCCGGTTCAAGGATCGGCGCATCTGCGATCAACTCTTTTATCGCCTCAAACCAACTCCCACTCCTATCCTCCGTTGGCACCACGGTAAAGAGGTGTCCATCAAGATACTCGGGTATGTCTCTGCCTGCCTTCTTGCCGAACTTGCCAAGCCCCTTCCCGGGACCGGGGACTGCATCCCTGACTGGTGGCAGTTTCCCGCCGGGTGGGAGAATGTCGCGTCGGGCAGCACGGAGAATTATTCTCTCGCGACTAGCCCTTCCGCCAAAGTCCGTGGCGTTGTGCTTGATAACGTCCCACTCGTAATTGTTTTCCTCGAGGGCATCAGCAATGAGGGCAAATAGTTTTGTCTTGACATACTTGGGAACATTCTCAATGGTGATCACGGGGGGAGTTGATTCACGGATAACTCCCGCTACGGCAATTGCAGATGCACGGTCAAGGGGCTTGGCACCGCTGACACTGCGATTAGCACTGCTAAAACTCTTGCAGACGGGAGAGGCATGAAAGATGTCGGGCGCGGCCATGAGGATCTCAAAGGGGTCGAGATCAACTATATCCATAGGTTCGTAATCAGTACCGAACGCCCGGTTAAACTGATTGACGATTTCGGGATCGTACTCAACTGCAAAAATATTTGCTACGTTTTTCAGAACCGCTTCAAGCGTACCCGTACCGGAGAAGGCGGTGGCGGCATTGACTTGAATGGCTTCCCGTGCATCTCTAACGCTGAGAGAGATGTTAGGATCAACACGTCGTCCACCCTTTAGGAATCCTATCCCCCTACTGAAGTCCTCTTGCTCTATCCCTTCATCCCCAGTACGACGATCTCCTCTATCGTCAGGTCGGGCGCGATCTCGTTCACCTCTTGCAAAATCCGGCTCCCCAATACGAAATCCATCTCCACGATCACTTCCGGTTCTATCGGTTCCCCCCACAGGTCCTCGTGAGATAGGTTCCGTACCCTCTTCCACGCCGGCACCGTCGAGGTGGGCGGGGAGCTTGAGACCTCCTGCCGCATTAAGGATACGATCTTGCGCTTGTCTTTGCGTGATATTGCCATTCTGAAACTCCTCCCAGATTTGGTCTAATTCAATTTTCTTACCGGCCTTCCTCTTCCCCGTTTCCGCCCTCTTGAATTCCGCAGAGATTATAGCCCGGACCGACTCCCACGTTATGCTTTGCATCTCGCGAGCAAAAAGAACATCCCCATCTGCCCTTGTGCGCTGGGCGGCAGCAGCACGGAAAGCGTCCGCAAAAAGCGGATACATCCCCGTCAATCCCGTAATGTCGCTTCCGCCTGCTCCGCCACTGCTGGTGACAGAGTCCGGTATCGGATCTTTAGAAGAGAAGGCATTGAACATTCCGCCACCGGCAGCGTGAATGTCAATCGTAGTATCACCCCAACCACCATTGGGGAACATGATATTATTAAAGAACGACCGAACCTTATGTTGAGCACCTATTGCATAATCTATGGTTATGTTGTCCGAGGACAAGTATGCCTCAACGGATTTTATCGTAAAGAGATCATAAGCCCATGCCATTTTAACGGGGTCGCCGGGCAGTCCCGCCTTTTGCTGCTCCTTGGTCGGCTTCTTCAGAATGACCTCACCCTTTGTGCCATCCGGGGAGTACGAGTGTACTAATTGAAATTTCTCAACAGTCGCTGGTGGCGCATCCTCGGTTCTAAACCGTTCCCCTTGAGTTCTCCCCGGACCTTTTCGACCACCCACTTCTCCAGTCTCATTGGCGGCACGAACGAAGTGCGCTGCGTCTTCAACCCTTCCCTCATCCAACAGTTCCCCTAACGTCTTTCCCGCCAAGGCTGATGCGGCCTCATTGTACCTTTCCCGCATGGTCAGCTTGCCGTCCTTGGCCTTGCCCTTATTGTCAGCCCCTCGGGCCGGATCGGAAAGCCACCGCATCATCTTCGGCGTTGTCTTGAGGTCTTTGTAGTTGGACAGGGTCTCCATTATCCGTTCTGCCCTTGCAATGTTTACGAACCAATCGGTGTTTGGTGAATTCGTAGCAAGGATTGCAGCAACTTGGAGTGGTTCTAATCTATATTTAGAAGCCCACCTATTCACCATCCCGTTCGTACCCTCATACCATACCCGCGCAAGTTCACGGGCTTCTTCCGGCAAGAGGTCATGGAGGTATAGCAGATTAGAAACTACGAATTCCTTGGCCCGCTGGATTAGTTCGTCATCAGTTCCCGTCTTGTCGGGTAGCGGGAAATTTCTACGAATGAATCCCGCCATCTTCCCCTTGTGAACGTCGTCAACCGCTTCCATGCCGACGACCAAGTGCCTTTCCATAAAGTCGTGCGTGCGGGATACCGCCGTCGGGCGGGCAGTGGATTGGACACCTTCCGGCAGCGGGCCATTGTCGTACCTTGCATCGGTGACGGAGAGGCGGGCGTCAGTTTGACGCTTAATGCTTACTTGAGATGGGGAAAATACAACATACTCCAGCTCTCCACCATGAGGGTCAGCTGCAATGACACCATCAAATCCCAACGACTTTATGACAGAAACAATGCGGTCGTCTTGCCATATTTCATTGCCTTCTAGGAGCAAATAAGATAATTGCTCCCCGGCACTCATGTCCTTGTCTAAATCTATTCCCCCGTTCGCTAAAATATCTTCTGCCCCTTTGCCGACTATCCCGACCACCTCCGACACGTCAAGTTCGTCAAACATAAAGGGGTTTTCGATCTGTATCTTAGCCTCTTGGACAATAGCTCCAAAGTCGGCCTTTCTCGGTCTATCGGCAAACCAGATCGGTTCTCCCTCCCTGAACTCCCCAGTAGAACTTGCCCTATACACCGTTTGCCCCACAGCACTCTTAGGCTTGCGTTTGCGTTTGCCTTGAGCATCTGAAACGGAAAGTGATACGCCCGGGGATGGCTTGACTGTGCCTTCTGCCACGCTGTCTCGCAAGGCACGGAGGGAACTGAGGAGGAACTCGCGGACAGCGGGAGAGTAATCGTCAAGCCCGTCTGCGGGACTGCCCCCCATCCATAGTCTTTCGATGAATGCGAGGATCTTCTGCCATAAGGTCTTCTCCCCTTCCGTGATGGTGCCGAGGTCAATCTTCTCTGATAATTTTGAGGCGAGCTCGAGGGCAATCTCAAGTTGGAAATGCATCCTCGCATCTTCTTCTGATGCGCCATCTTCCAATAGTCCCAACCGCATAGCTTCTGCGTTGCGCAGGTACATTTCATGGATAAACCCTCCCTCTTTGCCCGCTCTCTTAACGAGATTCTCATGCCGGGCAACCACGTCATCGGACTCAATCTCGCCACCTAAAGATCCAACAACCTCATCAAATAGGCTGATCAGACTCGCTCGTGTTTCTTCCTTTGTGGCGGGATCAGCGAGTAAGAAATTGGTTGCCCCATGCTGTACCTCGTGTAACCAAAGGCCGCGAATTCTAGATTCTGTTGTATTCGCCGCTACGATATGGACAGTGTTGCCCAAGAGAAATCCCTCAACCCTTATATTCGGGGCGGGTCTTCCCTTGCCCTTCTCGGACTTTGCGTACTCGTCCCATATTACATCGGGAATATCATACTGGTTCTCGTATACTTCGTACTCGTACCCGGTGCCGGGGAACACTTCCTCTCCCGACTCTCTTATAACCCTCTCTGCATCTTCCTTGCTAAGGCTATCGAGTAAGGGCAGGACGGGATTCTCTTTCGCCTCTGCCTGAGCTATATCCCTATCTACTTGACCCCATCCGCCCATAAGTCCTAACTCACGTCGGGTATCGGGTGATAGGCGTTGCACCTGTGCCAACTCTTGTGGCGTTAAGGGCTTGCCCCTCCTTGCCCTATTAAGGATGTTTGCCTTGACGGGATCAGTAGACCACTCCTCCGTAATCTTTTTAATGGCGGGATCTTCTCTCCGCTTATTGGCATGAGCAGTCCACCTATCGGAATATTCTTTCCGTGCTGCCGATCTCGCCCTATACTCATCAAGAAGTTTATCCTGTACCTCCCCGTATTTATTATCCTGCGCCCGCTCACGAGCTCGTTCCACAAAGCTGACAGCTACCCCGGAACCCGCTCCCATGCCTGCCCCGGCAGCGGCACCGGACATCAACCGTCCGGATTCATCGTCCATGAGTTTCCAAAACTCAGACCATGTCTCAAGCTGCTCATCGGGCGGGAGGGTCATGGAAAGATTCCACATCTCTTGAGTTAGCTCGGTAGCCATTTCGGGGAAACCATACTTGATGGCTGATGCGGCTGTTCCAAGCCCGGCACCCGTGGGTTTCTTAAACTTCCCTGAAAGACTCTTTATCCTCTTGCTGGGGAGTTGCTTTAGAGCCTTACCGGCAATTTTACCCCCGATCATGCCCGGGACAATTGCCTCGAGTGCTCCTTCCACCACACCGATGCCGAATGCCCTATTGAAGGTCTTTGCGGAATTCTCGTCCCAACCGTTATCGATGAGTTCTTGGTAGGCATTGGCGGCAGACATATAACTCATCGTTGCCATAGCCCCTGCGTGTCCGGCGGCGGCTGCCGTAACAAGTGCGCCCGGCCCGGTAACAGGTGCTGTCGCGAGTCCCGCCGCTGTCCCTGCAGCCCGGACAACGACATGAGCAAGTATCGCCGTCATAAACTGCGGGGCATTCTCGCCCAGCATAAGAGCGGCTTGATGGGGGTCTGCCGCCCATGTGGACGGCTTGGTGAATCTCCCGGTGAATGCCTCCTCCGTCTGCCTTGGAATGCCGGATGCCCATCCCGATTCCCGCATCTCCCCGAATTGACCGCCCATCCATTTGAGTGCGCCACCCATCGACTCAGACATCCAATCTGGAACGGCATCCCATTTCCCGCCGTACTCGGATTCTACCATATCCCCGGCAAAGCCCAAATTTTGGTCTAACAATCTGAGTGTGCCGGGAATCGCGGCGGGAACTACATCACGCGCAGCCTTACCATAGGACGAAATCACATCGCCGGTAAGGGAGGCTAATCCCTCATCGCCAACCTCGAAGGCACCGTCCTCGTTAAGCCGGGACAGTAATGCCTTGCCGAACTCCGATCCTAATTCGCGCCCGTGTCTAAGGCTGAAATCTGAAATGCGCTCCTTGATGAGATCGCCAACCATTCCGACCTTGCCTTCGCCGGTGGCATCTCTATACTCTGTGGAGTTCCTGACTTCAGACAGATTCTTCATTGAGGAAGAGTCCTATTTATTGCGCTGCCGCTTCAACTGCCGTTTGCACCGTTCCCGCTGCATCTTTAGCACCTCTTCTAGGTCCGGCCCTTTGCCCGGCACTAGCACTAGTACTGCCTAGGAATGGCATAGGAGGATAGCCCCACTTGCCTAATACTTGATTGACTATATTCCAATTAAACTCTGGCTCGTCGGGAGTATTTCCGGCCTGTTTATAAGCCTCTATGAGGTCTTGCATAAACAGATCCGCCGAAGCATATCCCCCTTCGTGATTTCCAGCGACGATATTATAGGCTTCAACGACGTGGGGCACACGGTTTTCGTCCTCATACTTTTTCATTTGGAGTGCATACTTGGCTTTCTTCATATCCCAATTGGCCTTCTTCAAATCCGCATCTCGACCCTTTAAGTCCAGCTTCGATTGCTCCACAGAAGCATCGCCGAGACCTATGTCCCTTGCCCTCATCTGCTGCTCGAGCATCTGAAGGGGTGGGTTCTCTTGCCAATGTTTAATGCGCATACCACCGTGACCGGGAGAAGTCTCAACGTACTGACCCCTTGAGACCTTATTGAGTTGCTTGGCAATCTCGCCGCGCTCTATTTTGGATAGTGTGCCAGCGCCCTTGAGCTTCTTCTCCAGCTTCGCGAGAAACCCGGGCTTGGGTTCGGGTTCGGGTTCGGATTGAGCCGTCACTGGAGGAGTTCCACCGACGCCCGGTCTAGCAAGTGAAGTAGGTGCAACAGGTGCAACAGGTGTTTTGGCAGGCGTTTTTTCCGTTCCCGGCAAAAAGATATTTGCACCCTTATACGGCCTCGATCCCGGGAGAGTTCCTATATCGCCTACATTGCTTTGACGTCGCCAAGTAGCTTCTCCGAGTTCTCGTTGGGGATTAGCCAAATCTCGGTTGGTCATAGTTCCCGCCTTATTAAGTTCCTCCCAAACCCCCGGGGGGAAACCGTAGAGACGGTTGAACTCTTCTATTGCTGCCTCCTCATCGCCCCCATGCTTCTCCATCAATTGCCGACGTATTCCTTGGACCGACTCTAACTCATTGATGTGATCTTGTCCTTCATCGTTCGAGATAGCATATTCTATGTCTTTCGGCCAATCGCGCACGAACTCTGGAAAAGCATCCTCCTCCCCTCCCGATTTCCAGAAAGCCCCTGCCCTACGTACCGCTGCAGGGACCCCCCTTGTGAGAAGACTCATCCCCGGTGTATACGGCAACTTTTTGCCCCTCACGATATCTGACAACTCTTCGCGGGAATATCCGATGCCACGGGGCAGGCCGAGCATGTCTAAGATGTCTTGCTTTAAGGGAGTTTTGTTCTTTTCTGCTTTTTTCTTAGGCTTCTTTCCGAGAACGGCATCCTTCTTTCTTTGGGCCGCAGTCTTCGGCTTGGTCTTTGTTAAATCCAAGGTCATCTTACTATCCTCTTGTGTTAGAGCCAACTGTCTAAAGTGCGTGCGTTAGGCCCGTGAAACATATTCGCCAATTCTCCACGACCTCCCAAGCCCAATTCCCTTCCAAATCCCGCACCGATGTCTCCCCATTTTCCCGCGCCCGTGCTCATCCCACTGAGGCCACCTTGAATCGCGCCTCCCCAACCGCCGCCACCAGCTGCTCCGCCAGCAGCACCTCCTATCATCCCGCCTAACATCGGCATACCAATCATGGAACCGCCTATGGTGCCGACGATGGAACCCAAGCCCCCAAGACCTCCGCCCGCTGCCTTATTGGCTTGCCTTATGTGGTGGTTCTCCATTGCCTGCTTTTGGTTTATGTCGAATATCGACTCTGCGACACCACCGTAAAGCCCTCCGCCAGTCTGGGATTGTCCGACATTCGGTGCGCCGAGGATGTTGGGAGTCTGTCTGCCCTGCCCCATTATCATATTGGTCGGGTTGAGTCGTTGGGTATTCATGGTTCCTAGGAACTGGGTCGCGGCACGCTGTCTATTGCTACGCCTGCGCTCGCGCTCGCGTGTAGTTAACAAGGCTTCCTCACGGACGGGACCGGAACCTTGCGTCAAGCCTCGCGCCTGCTGTGCTGCCCGAACATCCTGCTGCGTGGTGCGTTGTTCCTGTGGGGTTAGGCCACCGCCAGCTTGCAGTTCAGCCATCTTCTGGCCATAGAGTTCCCTCATCATTGCCGTGCGCTGCGGGTTAGCCTGCTCATCGGCCCGGCGAAGGATGGGGCCAAGCTCCTTCAGCATGGCAGCATCCGCTTTGCGCCTTGCAGCGATACCCTCAGATTCAGCCTCTACAAATTCCGGCTGGAATTGACGGGTAAAGTCAAGCTGCTGCTGAAGCTGCTTCCGACCAAACTTATCATTAAGTCGTAATTGCCGTTGCAGGTCAGAGGCACTTAACCTTTCAAGCCCGGGGGTTGTCGCAAGATAACCAAAGGCTTCCTCAAGGGACTCTTGCGGCTTCTGATATTGGAATGGTTTTAACTTCTTTTTTTTGTGAAATGGCATTAAGACACCTTGGTTATTTTGATGTAAGCGTAAACTTCTTCCATCGCCGGTTCGGTTCCAGTAGCGGTGCCGGTGGCTTTCCCAAAAAACACTCCCGTCGTAGCAGCGTAAGCCTGCAACCTCAAGTCTTTCTGACCCGCGAGAGTAAATTCACCAACCATTATGAGGCGATGATTCTCGTCCTGCCATGTGGCAGCGGTACTATTAAGGACAACATTCGTCGATGATGCAGAGTAGTCAATCACTTCCGGTCCCGGTGGATCGTTAGAGAGATATAGTCGCGCTCTACATTCTATATAGTCGGCAGCAAAATGGTTGAGATTGAAGCCCACCATGTAATCGTAAGAATATGTTCCCGCACCGAGTGTAATTTCGTAATTATCCGCTCCCGATTTGTCCACGAACCAAGCATACGGAGCTGCACTACCTGCCTCTGTCACGGATAATACACCTGCATTCTGATTAAGAGGGACATTTATCCATGTATCGGCGGTTATGGCATCCCCATCAATGCCTTGCCCCTCTTTATATCTAAAATAAATTGATTGCGATCCCTGCGTCCCGGTAACTTGGACAACCGTCCCGTCGTCTTGAAGCATATAGAGTTGGTTACTCTTATTGTAAAGCCGGATATTCCCAGATCCGGTTGAGCCGGTAAAGTCCAAGTGGTCGGGGTCGCTGCTTTGGTGGACAAGATCGACTGACTTTGATCGCACCGGCATCCACATTGCATCGGCATCTCCCGTGAGTGCGACTGCCCGATAGGTCATCCCGGCACTATCCATTGCCCATTGACCTAATTGGTCGGGAACTCCAAAAGAAGTGGTGTCCGAGCCATCAATATTTAGATATCCCGCGAACACCCAGTCGGCAGTAGATGCAGTTCCCTTTGCAATAAAAATCCTTCCGGCTTTAACCCCGGCACCAGCCCCCTCAAGTATACCGATCTGTCCTTTATAGGCGGGAGTTCCCAAAAGGGCTACAGTAGTTGCCGTCGCAATCCCCTTACTCAGATCAATGCCGACTGGGAGGGTAACCGTCTTCCCCGTGAGGTCGAGAACCTCTTTGAGTTTCGCGGCACTTACCTCTCCATCACCAATATTGTCCTCATCGAGACTTCCGCTGGCAATCACTCCATAGCCGGAATTGATAACCCGATTCAACTTGGCAAGGGTGATCGTGTCCCCGGTTTCGTCAAACGATTCGCCGGGAGTGAAATTAACTACAAATGCCATTAGAGTCCTCTGCCTGTGAATATGGGTTGTTCTTCGGTGGTAAGGACAACGTCGATAAGGTCGAAGCGTCCTTGAGTGTTTTCAAGTTTCAGTCGAATCCACGGGCTGTGGATGTTCCCGGTCACGGTATGCGTGTGGCGTGTCTCAATTCCCATCGTGACCTCTTCGTTCTGTGCAATCGCAAAGGAATCGCTCGGTCCAAGTTCAATCGGTGGGTAGTCCTCGCGCCCGAAGGTGTCGTGGTCGGCACCGGCATTGGTGGATGCCCAGTCGGACTTGTTATTCACCTCGTACTTTGTCTTGTCGTAGGCCTGTTCGGTTATCAAGGTCTGCGAGCTAAAGGGCTTTGACCCGACGAGTGAACTTGTGAGCTTCGGGTTTGCATGAGCGACAGTATACTCGACCTTCGGGTTTGATCCGTCCACAAAAATGCTATCGGCACCGTACCCGCGACTGATGAAGGTTGCTTCGATGTTTGCCGGAGCGGGAGAAGCTCCACCCCAAGTTGTCGCGGCAGGCGGTCCAGTAATAAAATTCCATACGTTATTTGAACTAAGAACATCAGACACCGTCCTGCCAATAGTATACCCACCGCCATTATCTGTCTTGAGAACATCTTTGTCATTGAAAGGAAATATTTGCTTGGTTGAATCTGCTCTCCCATTAGGACCGAGCCATTCAAATCGTCTGACCCTTCCAAGAAAAACAGAGGAACCCACCTTTGCTCCAACAATCGCCGCGCCATTAGTAATGCTGCCTGTCCAAAGCTCAGATGCTACGTCTGTAATCGTGGATTGTTGAACAAGTTCCCCGTCTATTAAAATCTCTGCCTTATCTCCTTCGTCGGTTGAGCCATCTTGATAAAGCGTTACCTTGTGAAAAAGCCCATCGGCAAAATTCAATCCTGTCGTGGCTATCTTCCACTTGGTTACTCCATCAACATCTAATTGAGCTTCTATCTGATTGCTCGCATTCATTCCGAGAGCAAGGCAGTCATTGTCCGTTGACTTTACTTCAAAGACTCTTTGTACGGTATCCTTTGCCGACACTGGTACTGAAAAATCAACAATTAAATATCCCGAAGAGAGTGAGGGGAATCCCCCACCATTGATCTCGCTTTCCTTTAAGTGATAATGAGAGCCGCTCGTACTTCCAGTAAAGTCCACATAATGATTCGGTGACGAGTAGTTGTCCTTGAGGTTGTCCTTCAGTAACTCCATCACGCCGCCCAGTTCGTTGATGGCATACAACCTGTTGACTCCAAGTCGGGTACTAACGATGAAGCGGGAAACGGCGAAGGCGGTCGTGGGGGCTTCATCTGCGTCACCAGTGTATAGTTCCCACTCCGACACCCATGCCCTTATCAGTAAGTCGTAGACGAGGATCGTCGTATTGGTCTGCCCGCCGCCCACGGGAACTGCGAGTAGGTAGTAGTTGTCGAACCATACCCCCTGCGCCAAGTGCGCCTTCTCCCAGTTGATGCGATCAAGCCTATCAGAGATGAGGTTGGAGATTGGGATATCTACAAGATGTGTGTTTTTCTCCCTATTAACACTTAGAGAGTACACCCCATCGCGGGACAAATACCATGTATCTCCACCCGGCTGAATGACTGTGTCCTGTGCGAATACCCCAATGTCCCGACTGAGTGCATCGGATGCCGATAGCTGGGAAGCGTCCGTAAAGTAATTGGCACCTCCGATGATATACATACTTCGATCCTTTGCAAGGATCAATCCGCCGTTGCCGATCTGAAAGATGGCATTGATGGTCTCGCCTTCGCCGTGATTTACATTGAATCCCTGCGACAGCGGTACACTGGTACTAAGAAGGTCGCTGAACTCAACGGTATCCCGCCCGGTTGCCATCCAAAATCTACCATAGGCGTAAGTGACACGGTCGGTTCCTACAAGACTCTTTCCGCCATCCGTGGGTTCCGGTACTACGATCCAAGGATTGTCCTCTTCGCCATCCCATTCCCATACATCACGTCCTTCGCCTTGGAAGAGATATATCTTTTCGATGGCTTGCACAAACCGCACCCGACCTTCAGATAGGGTGCCGGGCAGCGTCATCTCGATGCGGTCGAGCGGCGGGGTTATCCGATAGACTTTCCCGCCTTGCGCCACGAGCATGGTCTCAACCTTGTCTGCGCGAAAGGGCGAGCGAAAGATTCCCGCACCTTGAAAGGATTCCCCGGCAATATCATCGTATAGGCGAATGGAGCCACGACGTGTGCGCGGAGTGCCATCACGCACCTCAATGTTCTTGCCGAAGCTATAGGCGTTCTCAGGCAAGCGTTCGGGCGATAGCCTAGTGATCATCCCACCGCTAAAATCTACTTGTTGAACAGACGGCATCAGACACCTGTTATCGTGATATTAGGATAGGTTGCGCCGTTACCGAAATGCCCACTGACGGGCATGATCCCAACCTCGTCGTTGTCGATGTCTTCGGCAGCAGTGATAAGTCCGCCAACGGCACCGACTGCCCTCATGTCAGACGTTGAAGCTGCTGCCTCATTCCCCTTCCATCGCCATAGGGCCGATGTTAGACCCTCGACTAATGCAGAATCCATCCCGCTTATGACCGATGACTCAGTGTCGGACATGAGGGGTTGAAACTTGCGGGTCGCATGGATGTGGAAGGTCGCCGGCACGGTAGATGGCGACTTGAGTAGCTGCAACTGCCGATACTGGCTGAGAGTGTGGGTAGCGGGAATTATGGCAAGAGTCGTTCCCGCCGTCTTCTCCTTCACTGTCACCCAACCCGAAGTCTGGTCTTTGGAGATGTGCCGAATCAACGTCGCCACGGATGAGGCTGCCGAGGAAGTGACGGGATTTTCTCCCGTTAGCGTAAGCTCCTCTACTCCCTCATTCCCGTTCCCGTCCTCATAGCGTATGAGTACTTTTCCCGTATCCGTTGTATTGGAGGATTGTACGGTGAATTGGTCGGATGCCGAGGGTTGCGTCGAGACCGGGGAGTCTTCAGAGTAATGAAAATTGGTAACAGTTCCCGTGCTGTCCTTCCAGTCCGGATCGAGATGGTTAATGCGGAAGACGTTTGCCGGGTAGATCGGGTCATCGCCTTGGCGTACCGACATGATCCGGTCAACGTAATTGGGAACCACCACTATCCCGGTGGATGTGGAAATTGATACATGGAGGTCGCGGATTTCGCGCCAAGGGTAACTTCTCCATATTCGTTCGTATATGAGATTCAACTCATTGAGGGCAATGTCCAGCGTTTCGTTGCCGATCTTGTCAGCTTGCCCATGACCCGTTCGTTGGATCGCCAGCGTAATGATTTCTTTTCTTGTCATAGAAAAAAGGAAGGTCACTGCCGGGGAGGTGCGGGCAGGCGGGGAAACCTACTAACGCACCGACCCCCCGGCAGCGAACCAACTGTTATTGGATTAGTGCTGTGTCAATGGCGCAGTGATGCGTCGCGACTCAGTGTACTCAACCAATCCGCCAATGTACTGCTCACCCGTAGCACCCGATGACAGAGAGATAGCGAACGGAACTCCCTGCTCGCCACAGGCGACGGGAACTTCGATCTCAACCTCAGTCGTACTGGCTGCACGTTTGATGACATCACCTGCCAGCAGAACGTAGACAGTGTTGCCTACCGCTGCCACCGAGCGAACGTCGGAATCGCCATCAAAGACAGAAGTACCATCCAGTGATACTTGGCATTGACCCGTTGGGGTATGACTACCATCAACGCCAGCAATCGTGAGCAACTGCCACGAACCGTCATCAAGCTCAATGAGCAGGTGGTCGGCAATAGCAATGGTCTGACCATTCAATGCTGTGACCGAGCCGGTATCGCAAGCCAACTCGAACTCGCTATCTGCAGCGGTTGCTGCTACCGCAAGCGTTGTCTTCAGTGCCGAGTGGAACGGATAGATGGCCAGTTCTTTACTTGCCGCATTCGCCTTGAAGGCGAGGGAGACAACTGTTCCCACCTGCACCTTGCTGGCACTGGGGATGATTGTCGAGATGTTGACATTCGACCCCGTCTTTCGACGATTGATGACGAAGCGATTTTGAACTATGTTGCTAATCATTTGTTAGCTCCTGTTTTGGGTGTGATTAACCCGTTTAGGTTAACCCGGGCGTGATTAGCCCGGGCATATTATTTGTTGATTAACCGCCAACCGCGACAGAGTCATGGTTGGACGTGCCAGCCACATTGATTCCCCATGTGTCCTTCAGCACGACGACATTCATCGGGATACGAAAACCAATCGTGGTCGTAATACCCGTTACTGAGATGTCCTGTACTTTGAACTTAGGAGACTTCCGCAGTGCGGGAGAACCGTGGTTAACATAACCAACGGAATTCGCACCGAAGATATGACTGTAATGAACCTTGCCGTTACTGTCGTAGATGGGAAGAGTACCCCCTTCGGCAGGCAGTTTGGTTCTCCAGCTTTCACTCATCGGAATCCAGTTCAGACCCTTGTAGGGGAATGAGAGCATCTGGTTCTGCTCGACCGCTTTGGTCAAGTCACGATGCTGGCGCACGATGGTGTTAAGGTCTGTATCTTGATCCATGAGGTCGCAAAGCATTGCCTCGTCGATGACACAGACGTACTTGTCTGAACCATGCTTCGGCGCACGGGCGTTGCGAATGCGATCTGTTGCATCCACGAAGTCCGCTACTGTTGCAATACTGCCCGGGGTCAAGCCCTTGAAGGACGGAGCACCGCCAGCAAAGATGGTTTGGAAACCATCATACTCGCGAAGGGTTCCGAAGACCGTGTCGGAGAATCCATTTACCATCGTTTTACCGACGATAAGATGCTGTGAACGACGAACCCACGTAACGAATTCCTTGAACGACCAGTCGATCAGATCGACGGGGTCCACATCATTCGCCATGTGACCGATGGCGATCTGACTGACAAGTTCCTTGATCGGGACTTCGACAGTCTCGAACGTCAGGGCTTGTTCAGTACCTTCGGCTTGTTCACCAACCAGATCAGTCGTCGGGGCAAAGTGATTGATTCGGCGGAAATATGCCGAGCCACCCTGACCCTTCGGGATTGTTGCTTCTTGGAGATACTTGGAGTTAGCGAGAGGTGTCTCGTACTCCTCAACGGGGAGGTTGCTCCACTTCTTCTGCCAGTAACGCTGTACAGCGTCGAGTGTTGTTGAGATTATTGCCATTTGGCACCTTCATTGAAGGCGATGCCGCATTAGTCATGTACGAGCATTGGAAAAGGCTTCTGCCAATTCAGCCCTGAGAGTATCAATCTCAGGAGCCGACCGGTTCGAGTCATTTCCTCTTCCCGCATCAACCGCTGTTGCACCGCTTAATTGTTGTTGTAGTGCAGTCAGCTTGGCAGTGGTCTCCTCAAGTTCCTCTTGTACCTCTTGGGCGGTCTCGTCACTCCATTTAAGGAGCAATTGCTTAACGGCGAATGTCGCCGCGCCGGGGGTATTCGCATAGCCGGGAAATTCCGACTCAAGGTATTCTACAACCTCGAGGAACTCAGCACGTTCGGGGCCATTTTCATCATCGATCTCGGGCATGATTTCTCTTGCCATCTCGATGTCAGCCTCTTTGCCTGCCTGTAATTCCTCATGCGCTTGAAGGACTTTTGAGTATGCCGCTGTGTTAGCTGCTGCCTCGGTTTTAATGCTCTCGATAACCTCGAGCGCATCGTCCCTGAGTTCCCCAAAATCGGATATTCCGACAACCATCTCATTCAATTCTTCGTCGGTTACACCATTACGAAGATATGGTAGAAAGTTTGTCTCATCACCCTCTTTTCCGCCGGAACGGATCTCTGCGATTTCACGAACGATCTGTGCTGGTGACACCTGTCGCTCTTCCATCTCTTCGCGATGCTGGGCATACTGCTGTACACTTTCAGTTACGGCAGGAGCATAGGAGGCTTCTTGTGCAGTTTCAACCTGCTGGTCAAGTTTATCGCGCAATGCTTCCGCCTGCTGCGACTGTGACCGGGCTTCCATTTTCTGCTCTTTGTAGAGTTCTTCGAGTCTCTCAAAGTCTCCACGCCGAGGTGCTTCCCTGTTCAGCTTCGCGAATTCCTCGTCCTCGTCTTCAGAATCCTCTTCGGATTCCTCAAACTCTTCCGGGTCTTCTTCGGGTCTTTCCTCTTCTGGTTCCTCATCTTCCCCGACAGATTCGTCCGTTTGCGCCGGTTCATCCTCTACGCTGTCGTCCGTAGTGGATTCGGGGTTCTGTTCCCCGTCTTCTTCTCCAGTTTCCGGCAGTAAATCTTCGTCCTCATCCTTGAACTTGGATGGGTCATGTCCAAAAGCTGCACGAACTTCATCCTCTGCTGTCATTTCCATTGCATCTTCTGGCATGATTTCCCCCAGTTTATTCCTTGTTTTTGATGTAACGCTTAACGTCGTTCACGGTAATTCGCCCGGACGAGGATGAGACACGCGCCGGATCGACGTCATGTTCCTCCATCATCTGCGCGGCCACCGGGGTGGCATCGGGTTCAGCGACTGATTCCGAAACTACATAGCCGAGCTCGATCAATCGGTCAGAAATCTTCCCAAGGATGACGGGATGAGCTACGCCATTGAGGGCATCCAAAAGATGCGCCCGGCGAATCCCGCCTATTTCAATTGCGAGTTCGTCAATAGACTTACCCGATGATTCAACTATTTCCTTGATATTCATAATACATTCCCTTCATCATCCGACAGGTTAGCATCACCCATACTGCGAATCATGTTAAGGACGGAGGCGAATCCAAGGCGAACGCCACGATCCATCTCAGTTTGCGGATTGGGAGAAAACGCTGATCTGAAAAGAGTATGGTCAAGAACCCCCATAGCCTTGCGCCCGGTCTCGGTCTTGAGAAAGGCGTGGAGATTCCCGCGATCCCGCTCCTCGTCCCATTCGGGAAGGTCGGGTTCTATCCTAACTCGCGTTATGTCCATCGCTTGCTTAGGCCGAATGATCTTCATAATACTCGCAAACATTTTTACCCCGTTGCCAATGACAGCCCCGGCTCTACTGGTGCTGCCTGTGTTTGTTCTTCTTCCATCTGCCTTTCCTCTTCCTCTTCGGATCGGGCAATCTCTTCTACAAATTCCTGCATATTCCGCATCTGTTCTCCCATCTGCCCGAGGGCTTGCTCTAGCATTCCCTGTCTTACATCCAAGGACGGCATTCCCGCCTCGCCTTGTGCTGATGGATCAATAACGAGCCGTCCCGCCATTCGCGGCGTTATGAGGTCAAACATATACCGTGTTAGTTCATTCATCTCGACATGGGGGTTCCCGGCCCAAACACTTTGCAACGAGAGAATCTGTTGCAACTGGAAAAGGGGTGACGCCGACTGGTGATGGGGAGTGGATTGGACTAAGACCGGAAACTGTGCAAGAGTTTCCGATTCCACCATGCCTCCGAACTTGCCGCCAGCGCCACCTTCCTCCTGCCCACTGACCTGCAGTATGGGAAGGTTGATGGGATTGTGTCTCACGAAGTCCCACATCTGCTGAAATAAGTCAGACACGCCTTCAGAGAAACGCGCAACCCCATCGTTATTAAATTCCCCCTCGATATTACTTTGATTAATAACCTCGGTAGCAGTCTTTCTTTCTCCGCCGCGCCCGACATTAGCTATACTCCCTTGACCGCTACCGGCGTGGCGAGCTGCCTTTGCCGCATGGCGATCCTCTTCGAGAACCAACCCAGCATCCAATTTCGGTGCCTGCACCATTTGGATTCCATCGGGTAACTTTGCGCCGGGGGATAGTCTGAAGTTGTGATTTCCATCGCGTGCGCCCGAAACCATCGGCATGGCGTGGAAGTCCCAATGCATCTGCCGAAGGTTGCTATAAGCACTCGCAATCTCTTGATCATGGATCGTGAGATCCGAAATGCCGCGCACATCGTAGTAGTCCATCGTCCGATCTTCAAAGCGGAACTGTACTACGGGCCATTCACGGTCAATCCCATCAGTCCAAATCCACGGGACCTCAGAGAGTATGGCACCGTCATCCGTTACGTCGGGGCAATAGGTGCATCTCCACTTCATGTTATCGCGCCAATGATAATAATAGTGGACAACAATCTCATTATCAGAAACCTTGATAGCTTCCTTATCGAGGGCTTTCGGTACACCATGTATAGAAGATCCCGTATCAATCCCGTGCGTTGATCGCGTAGTATTGGAGGAGTCATCCCTATCTGCCGTAGATGCAACGATCCGATCAACAGCACCGGTATCCCACTGAAGCTCCTTCGCCTTTCTCTTAAAAGACCCCACTGAGTACCGGGCAATATGACAAAGGCGATCCGCATCCCTCAAGCGCGTCGTCCGAGTAGGCACAACTACATTGCGTGGATCGATGGGTTCAAAATCGGGGAGCCGGCCGGGCATCCCAAAAAGTTTCTTGTAAACGTCATTGTTCTCAGTCACCAGTGCCGTAGCCATGCCGATACTATTCTTCATATCGAACAGTGCGGTAAGTTTCCCGCGAATCCCCAGTACCAAGCGAAGCATCGTGTCAAACGCTGACTCCATCCGACGGGTGTGCTCTTGACCCTCCTCGTTTAATGGCAGAAAAACAGCCATGCGTGCTGATGCATCGAAGAGTGTGCGTATCTCACGCGCAGTAGCAGTGCGGACGTTCTCGTCTATTATCGGATCGACATAATCCGGCTGCCCTTGATACCACCGCTTAGGCTTGTTCCTCCGCTCACCGAGCCGGAACTTGAGGTTGTTCTCAACGCGCTCAGTCCATTCCTTGCGGTCGTTGAGGTCTTGCTCAACCTTTCCAAGATAGTCTTTTATTTTCGGCATGGGAATCTCATGTCATGCGTAAGTTTATACCCATACCTTTTCCTTGCGACCGGGGAAAAGATTATCCGGACTTGGATTCGGTTTAGGCTTTGGTTTCGCCGGTCCCATTTCATGGAAGATTTCCCCACCAACCCTCTTGGCATGGTCTTTAGCTGCCTTTACCCCATTCGGAGTAGCGGGGTATACCTTTAGAATCTTCCCGTCTTTGTCCTTGACTATTATCTTTCCCAGCGATGGACCTTCAGATGGAGCTTCCGGAGCTGGTGGCTTCGGAGTTGGTTCGGGAATCACATCACCCTCTTCGTCCAAGGGTCTGCCCTCTTCGTCTTCCTTCTCCCGTGATACGGGAAGAGCGCCATCAGCCTTCTTCGCACGGAGATATTCGTTCATCCCCTTGCGCGTGTAAGCGAAATCTTGCTTCTTTCCCACCTTGTTGATAAAGCTAGGCATGTCCTACCTCTTCCCCTTGGAGAGCGATTCTCCATACTTCTCCTCAATTTCCTTGGACAGGGCGCGGCGGGATTCGGGAGTTTCGGGGATCCCCTTCTGATCCTCAACTCCATACCGTCGGCTACTGTGTAAAAGGATTTCTATAAGAGATGGCTTTTTGCCCTTGCCCTTGCCCTTGCCCTTGGGCTTACCCTTAGCACCAACACCAAATTTTCCCGCCCCGTGCAGAAAGCCTGCAAGCGTCGATGGCTTTTTGCTGGTCGGAGTCTTCGTGGTCACGGGGCCGGTCTTCGTGGTCTTAGGTTTCTTGCGGTCCCTTGCGGCTTTTTCCCATAAAGCGGAAGGATCTTTCCCCTTCCTCTTGTCCCAGCTTGTCCTCTTGTCCTTCGGGGGAGGAGGTTGAGGGGGCGCTCCTTTTACGGGAGGGACAGAAAGATTCCGACTTTCAGGCTCATCAACCATTTTAAAAGCCTCTTCCTCCATCCCGCTAAGGTATAAACCCAGCGTAGCAGATTCATGCGGGCGTTTTTTTGCAAAATCGTCGTCGGGAAAAACACGCTTTTTCTTGACGCTGGAGGGCTTGGGCTTGGCTTGGGCGGACTTCGCCTTGACATTCTTGCGCTTGTAACGCTCGTCCTTCCCCCTCGCTACCCAGTAGGCAGCTACACCCTTTGCGCTATGCGGGTATTCTTTTCCTTTCCAATTAGGCATGATGTTTACCGTCTGCGAGTACGGGATTTAATTCTGCTGTGGGGACTTTCCTCTCCCTTTTTCTCCCTCGCAAAAATGGCGGCAAGCTGCTCCTGCGCTGCCTTGATCTCTGCTTCCATTTTCGCGGTACCCTTACCCGGGGAAGGGCCCGCGATGCCGGGACCGGGGAGAGCTTCCCGTTGACCAATTCGGGGATTGGGGTATGGCTTTCCGGTTACCCTCGACTCGCCGGTCTTATAGTTGTGAAAGTCCGGGTGAGCATCCTGCGCTGCCTTGATCTGTGCTTTCTTTTTCGCGGTGGGTTCACTCGGGGATTGGCCCGCGATGCCAAGGTCGTTTTGAGCTTGCCTGCGGCCGACGGATGGCTTGGGATATGGCTTTCCGGTTACCCTCGACTTGCCGGTCTTATAGTTGTATAAGTCCGGGTGGGCATCCTGCGCTGTCTTGATCTGTGCTTTCTTTTTCGCGGTGGGTTCACTCGGGGATTGGCCCGCGAGTGTGCCACCACGGAAGTTACTAAGATGCTTATTCACCTTATCATCGGCTTTTTGATCCGTGGCATTGTACTTCGGGTCATTAGCTGCTAGGGCCTTTCTGGCACGTCGTTCTTTCATTGCTCGATGTCTATCGGCAGGAGACATACGTCCACGACCTCTATTCGATGCACGCTCTCGCTTCTTTCTAGCAGCAGAACTCTTTGCCCCCCTCTTGTACCAAGCCGCTGCCCGTTTGAGAATGGATTTCTTTTTCTCTGAGCTGGTCGCCATATCTAACTCCATGAAGAATTCCGCCGCATATTTCGACGG
>Ga0209402_10000638_pt1 | contig 41261 bp, 57 predicted proteins | sample ArcticOcean_MG_C_3_FD_187437 | JGI IMG/M metagenome (GOLD analysis project Ga0209402, IMG submission 187437) | Marine microbial communities from western Arctic Ocean - ArcticOcean_MG_CB8_126 (SPAdes) (version 2) | ecosystem: Environmental > Aquatic > Marine > Oceanic | place: Arctic Ocean... | reverse complement strand
TTTCGTACAAGCCCTCATCGTTGCCAATCCAGAGCGCGACGTTCCACGTCTCATAATTTGTCCATCCATTATAGTCGGTCATGTTCATATCTCCCTTGCTTGGTTGGTTGGTTGGTTGGTTGGTTGGTTGGTTGCGTTTAGTCGTAATCCGGTGCCCATTCGTCGGCGTCTTTATGGGCTTGTGAGGATTTGGCGAACGGCCCACTAGGCCCACCTTCGGGAAGGCAGCCCGGAAAGCACGCCCGCCAATACCATCCCGGCGCTTCGGCGTCTCGCCATTCATCAAGCGCCATGTCATCGTCTTCTATAACGTCTTGTTCGATTAAATGCCCGCCGCCATGCCAAAACACTTCAAACGAGCCATGGGTTTCTTGAGTTTCGTCGGCGTGGAATTGATGGAATCCCTCTTTGTCATCATAAACTCTTGCTTCCTCTGGTCGCACTGTCCCGATAATCATGCTTCATCCCCTTGGTTGGTGAAAATCAAGAAACCATCCTGTTCGCCAGGTATGGCTTCCTGGTTGTCACTATTGGTATTTAGCGATGGCGACTTGGTCCGCGTACATTGCCAACGCATAGAACTCTGCAGCCTCAAGCGAACGCCATGTGTTTTCGCCGATCAATGGGAACGCACGGCCGGCCTTATTCCCAAGCCGGCGCCTATAATATACGTTGGCGGTCACCACGAACCATTGATCGCGTCCATCGTAGATAATGACGTACTGCAGTACGTCATCTTTGTCTGTCAGGTGAAGGCCGTCTTCGCGGTTTTCAGTGTTTAACGTGGTCGCCATGATAAATCTCCCTGGTTGGTTGCTTGTGCCATTATACTTAGTGCCACATTGACACGTTGTCAATAGGGAAAATTGACTTTCTTTTCCCCCCTGGTTAGTGTCTTGCGATATAACGGTTTTCGGAACGAATGAACATGCCAAGAATCAAACGGAATGTTAACCTAACGGTTGACGTAAAAGAGGCGCTAATCCGGGCATTTTATAAAGGCGGTTCTGAAAAGTATCTCTTGAACCTCATGTTTCAGCACCCGTCGGTCTTCGCCAGCCTGCTAGGCAAGCTTATCCCTGTTGAGGTGTCTGCCCAGATTAACCACAACTTGATCGACCTGGGCGCCGCCATGATTGAGGCACAAAAGAGAACGGAACAGAAACAAATGATCGATATCACGCCTGACTTGGTAGAGATTGCGACCGTCGATGACCTAAGTGGTTGATATCATTAGGTTTCCATTGTGTGATAATATGTATTATGGATTATTAGCATTATCTAATGTAGGCCACCCGGCGCGAAATCACCAAGGGGGGGGTGGGGTGGGGGTACCCCCGGATCGCCGGCGCCGGCTGTATACTGTGGACCTACACGCTTCTTATTTTTCATTTGAAATATATTTCATAACATTGTAAGAAAGGAAGACACCAACCAGAGGGGAGGTGCTGACATGAAGACGCTGGAAGAACGGTTCGACACTAAATATGAAGTTTGTCCCGACACTGGGTGTTGGCTCTGGACTGCGTACCTTAACCAGAACGGGTACGGGGTTATAAACCACGAGCGCAAGACGATCCTCGCGCACCGTGCTTCATATATGATCCACGTTGGTGATATCCCTGCCGACGATGGTCTCTCTAAAATGTGTGTTCTTCATCACTGCGACACCCCGCCGTGTGTAAACCCAGATCATTTGTTTACGGGGACAAACCAGGACAACATGGATGACTGTGCGGCGAAGGGAAGGTTGGCGAAACTGTCTGGCGAGAACCACCCTTTCGCCAAACTCACTGACAGAAACGCAATGAGCATATTCAATTTGGCACATTCTGGACTTATGTGGGGTTATGAAATAGCCGAAATGTTTGGCATACATAAGACCGTCGTATCCGATATCAAACGTAAGGTAGCATGGGGGCATATCCACAGTGCCTAAACAGCAGCCGCACCCAGACGAACAACAACTCATCCTGAAGATGTTGAGTTTCGCGGATGATCCCGAAGCATTTGTGATGTACGCTTTCCCGTGGGGTAAACCGAACTCGCCGCTTGAGGGGCACGATGGACCACGGGAATGGCAACTGAGTGCTTTACGCCAGATGAAGGCGCACATAGCTGCGAATCGAGGCAAGGTCCGTTCTGGTGCCGATCCCGAACTAATGAAACTTGCGAGGGCATCAGGGCGTGGTATCGGGAAGTCGGCGTTCCTTGCGTGGGTTGCGCTATGGCTCTTCTCCTGTGTCCCGTCGAGTACTGTGGTCGTATCAGCGAACACGGAACAACAGTTGAAAAGCACCACCTTTCCTGAGATCAGGAAGTGGGCGACGATGAGCATCCACTCGCGGTGGTTCAAGCACAACGCGATGAGCCTTCAGCCTGAAGAGTGGCTGGTCGAGACCATGAAGCGCACCACCGATTATGATGACGCCTACTGGTACATCCAGGCGCGGCTGTGGTCCGAAGAGGCGCCTGACGCTTATGCCGGCGTTCACTCGCAGACGGGAATGGCGGTTCTCTTCGATGAGGCGAGTGGCATCGCTAGTTGTATCTGGCCGGTGGCGCAGGGGTATTTCACTGACAAGACGATACATCGGTTCTGGTTCTGCATCTCTAACCCCCGTAATCCGTCCGGTGAGTTCTTCGAGTGTTTCCACAGCAATCGAGACCAATGGGACAATGAGACCATCGATGCGCGGACGGTGGGTGAGAACGATCAGACGCTGTATGCAGATATCATACGCCAGTATGGTGAGGATAGTGATCAGGCGAGGGTAGAGGTCTATGGTCAGTTCCCGCGACAGGGGGACTATCAGTTTATCGGGCGCGGCGATGTGGATGACGCGGTTGGCCGCGATGCGGTTATCGACACAGGTGCGCCGTTTGTCATGGGGGTTGACCCGGCCCGATATGGGAATGACAAGGCTGTTATCGCGTTTCGCCAGGGCAACGACGCGAAGACGGTGCGGTTCGAGGCGTATGCGAAATGTTCCATTGTGGACTTGGCCGAACACTGCGCCAGGGCGATTGACAAGTACAAACCGGACGCGGTCTTTATTGAGGGTGATGGTGTCGGCGGCGGGTTGGCCGATATACTCAAGGCCAGCCGCTACAAGATCATTGAGGTTTCAGTTGGCGGTGGGGCGCAAGATAAGGATATGTATGCGAACCATCGCACGGAACTGTGGGGGCGGATGCGCGATTGGGTTGCCACCGGCATGTTACCGGACAGGGGGGAACTGGTTGATGATATGTGCGCTCCGATCTATGAGTATAACCTCAAGGGGCAGTTGAAGCTGGAGCCGAAGGATAAGATGAAGAGGCGTGGTCACGCATCGCCTGACTACGCTGATGCGCTGGCGGTGACGTTTTCACGCACTGTTGGCCGGCGCGACATGCGAACGACGCGGGGGCCGCGTAGTAAGACAATGGTTGCGCGAGACATGGAGTATGATATATTCGGCTAGTATCCTCCCTGACTCAGACGGCCATGCTTGCATGGCCGTCTCTTTTTCATTAGGGTGACTGGAATGTCGTTGTGATATCATGGAGACACGCACATGGGTGGTCTGTTTAGTTCACAACCTGCGACCCCTCTCGTTGCTCCCGCGCCACCGCCACCGCCCACCCGGTCAGACGCGGATGTCCAAGCCGCTGCGTTGCGGGTACGACAGCAACGCGCATCGGCTCAAGGCCGGGCATCGACCATTCTGACCAGTGGTCAGGGCGTCACCGATGAGATCGAGAGTACGCCCAAGAAGTTGCTGGGAGCGGCGTAATGACTGCTGACGCGGCGGCGAGTGGTGGCGGCAACGGCAAGACTAAAGGCAAAAGTAGTGCGATAGCGTTGGGTCAGGTCACTAATCCTGAAGCACTTGAGGCGTTCATCGGTGGTTCTGGTGGCGGTGGTTCTGGTGGCGGCGGTTCTGGTGGCGATGTAACTGGGAGTTCTGGCAAGGACAAACCGGCGACTGGGTCAGGTCCGAAGGTGGCGACCTCGCGAGAAGTTGATGCGATGTTGTCTCGCGCCGGCAGTGGGGTGAGAAGCGTCGGCAAGACGGCCCCTGGTCTTATTGGCTCGGCATTGGGGGGCGTGGCGACGGCGCTTAAAGCATCCAACCCGGTATCTTTCGGCCTTGGTGCTGCTGGTGATCTTCTCGGTTGGTTTAGAGGCGATGAGAACGTGATCGAGGTGGGCGACGTTTTGCCTGACACCGAGAAGCCGGCAGACCAGCCGGTTAGTGAACGAACAGCGGTTCAGACAATAAGCCTCGCGGACCCTACATATTCCACGTCTGATTTAAGTACCGCAAAACCGGGAGAGGCGAGTAGGCCGACTGTGGATGTTCGTGATCTTCCCTCTGTGATTGGCTCTGAACCGGGAACACCCATTCAGGACGCCTATAATGAGGACGTAGCAAGCAGACCGGGTGTCGCTACTGGTCCCGATGGTTTCGATGGTGACGGCGGCAGCGATACTTTACCGGTCAGCGCCGCCGAAGAAGGACCGCCATCGACGCCGCCGAAAGAGGACACGGGTGTCACCTCACCGGCCACCGTGTCGGACGCCGTGGCGAAAGCGGAGCGGAACAAAAGGACACGCGCACGGGCGCGGCGGGCAACATCATTTGAAACTCTAATGGGGGCATAGGGCATGGCTAGTGAACCCGCTGCCGAAGAAGTCGTCAAGCGATACGACAAACTTGAGGGGGAACGTGGCACATGGGACGCCCACTGGCGTGAGATAGCTGAACGGGTACTGCCGCGCTACAACCACACCTTCAACCGTCCGACATCGACCATAATCCGTGGTGAGAAGCGCACGGAGAAGATGTTCGATGCGACGGCGGCGTTGGGTCTTGAGCGGTTCGCGGCGGCGATGGAGAGCATGTTGACGCCGCGTAATAGCCGGTGGCACCGCGTCCTGACCACTAACCCTGAACTGAATAAGGACCGCGACACCAAGCTGTTCTTCGAGCAAGTCACGAACACCCTCTTCAAACATCGTAATTCACCACGCGCCAATCACGCCAGCCAGCAACATGAGGTCTACATTGGCCTGGGCGCGTTCGGTACGTCATCGATCCACATCGATCACAATGATGAAGGTGGGTTGCGGTACGCCGCGATTGATCTCCGTGAAATCCTTTTCGACATGAGCCATCAGGGCGTTGTGGATACGTCCTATCGTAAGTTCACAATGACCGGGCGGCAGATGCAACAGCGGTCAGAGAGCCGTGGGTGGGAGTTACCGGATCAGGTCACATCGACGCTGAAGAATGATCCTGACAAGACGTTCGAGGTTATCCATTGTGTTCGACCACGCCTTGAGGTCGAGAGTGGACGCGCTGACTTCAGGGGTAAGAAATTCGCATCGCTCTACGTTTCGGTGGACGGGCGCAGTGTTCTATCGGAAGGTGGTTTCAACACGTTCCCGTACCCCATTAGCCGGTACGTCACCGGGCCGGGTGAGATATATGGCAGATCACCGGCGATGCTGGCCCTGCCGGCGATTAAGGTATTGAACGAGCAGAAGAAAACCATGCTCGAACAGGGCCATCGGACGGTGCGTCCTGTGCTTCTCAGCCACGATGACGGCGTTCTTGATGCGGTTAGCCTGAAGCCGGGTGCGATAAACCCTGGCGGTGTCAGTGCCGAAGGACGGGCGTTGGTTCATGCTCTCCCTGTCGGCAACCTCTCTGCCGGTCAGGAACTCATGGACATGGAGAAGGCTGTAATAAACGATGCGTTCCTAGTTAGTTTATTTCAAATCTTAGTTGATAGTCCAGCTATGACTGCGACCGAAGTGTTGGAACGCGCCCGTGAGAAGGGGGCGTTGCTCTCGCCAACCATGGGCCGGCAACAGTCGGAAATGCTTGGCCCGATGATTGAACGCGAGATTGACTTGCTCAGTCAACAGGGTTTGCTGCCGCCCTTGCCAGATGCGTTGATCGAGGCGGATGGCGAGTTCGACATTGAGTATGACAGTCCATTGTCCCGGTCACAGCGGTCAGAAGAAGCGGCGGGTTGGTTACGGACGCTTGAAGCGGCTATCGCGTATGCGAACACCACACAGGACGTTTCGGTTCTCGATCATTTCGACACTGATGTCATCTACCCGGCTCTTGGTGAGATTAACGCCATGCCGGCGTCATGGACCCGTGGTGAAGATGCGGTAATGGCAATTCGCGAGGGCAGGGCGCAGCAACAGCAACAACAGCAAATGCTTGACGCGGCGCCCGCCGCTGCTGGCATGGTGAAGGCGTTGGGGTGATTGACCACATCAGGGGGTTCTTGCGAACCCGCATCCAGGCGTATCGGTTCTCGTTCGATGGTATCCACGGCGAGAGAGTGCTTGATGATCTTGCGAAGTTCTGCCGGGCGCATGAGACCACCTTCCACACCGATCCTCGCGTCGAGGGCATTATGCAGGGACGCCGGGAAGTTTGGTTAAGGATTACACGGCACCTGAACATGACGGATGAGGAACTGTGGTCACACTTTAACCCTGGGGGTAAAGATGCCAGCCAATAATCCAGCCGGTTACAAGAAGCCGGCGAAGGTTTCCAACGTGAAGAAGTCGAGCGCGAAAAGCGCGGTGAAGATCACTCGTAAACAGAAATAGGAGATTGAAAACATGGCTGACGCACAAGGGTCCGTAGATACGGGCAACCCAGAAGCACCAGCGGCACCAGCGGCACCAGTTGAATCAGTTGCGGCGGTAGCACCGACACCAACTAACCTTGACCTCGCCACCATCCAGAATGAGGATTTGCGTGGGTGGGCTGAGACCAAGGGGTTCCAGAACGGTACGACTGAGAATGTTCTCAATAGTTACCACAACCTAGAGAAGCTGTTCGGCGCCGACAAGGCCGGTCATACAATCACCTTACCCACCGATGACGCCACACCGGAACAGCGTGGCGAGTTCTTTACCAAGTTGGGACGGCCTGGAGATGCGACGGGTTATGGTCTCAAGCCGGCTGAAGGTGAAGACACTCAGTTCGCCGAGTGGGCTGGTGCGGCGTTTCATAAGGCAGGACTGTCCACCGCCCAGGCGGGTGAGATTGCTGAAGCGTGGGCTGAGTTCAGCGGTGGACATATTAAGTCGGCCAGTGATCAGTCTGAGATCAACGCAACAAACGCCGTGGCCGATCTCAAGAAGGAGTGGGGAGCGGCGTATGATCAGAATGTTGCCGGTATTGAGCGAACGGCGGCGGCACTTGGTATGACTGGCGACCAACTTGTTGGTCTCCGTACAGCCATGGGGCCGAAAGATGCGATGTTGCTCGTACACAGCCTTGGCATGAAGATCGGCGATGACACATTCGAGGGCGGTGAGAACCGCGCAACTGGTGTTATGACGCCGGCACAGGCGAAGGCAACGCTTGATGAACTTATGGGGAGTGAGGAGTTCAACAAGGCTTGGCTCGATAAGATGCACCCTAACCACAAGAACGTGGTTTCCAAGAAGTCGGAATTGTCCCGTTTGATCGCGGGTGAGTTGCCGGTGGCGATATGAAGCAGACCAGACTTGAGGCGTTGAAGCTGGCGTATCTGGCCGATAAGCCGGTGGATGAAATCTTGGAGACCGCTGAGAAGTTCGCCCAGTTCATCGAGAACGGGGCGAAGGTGGTTGATCTCCCCACAGTGGCGAAGGTGGTTGATCTCCCCACAGGGGGAGAATCGGTTCAATCCCCGAAGCGTCGCAGGGGGCGCAGTAAGTTTAATCTGTAAAAAGTTGTTGCGTCTTGATCACATTCGCAATAAGGTCACTACTTCACCGAGCGCATCACATGCTGTGATGTTGAAAAGGTAACCGCCGATAACCCGTGTTGGGCCGGCTATAAAACCTGAGTAATGGTCCCGCTCCTTTGCGGATAAGCCAGTAGCTTATTGTTTTAACGGACAAGAGCGAGGCTTATCCTTATGTCCAACGAAATCCTAGACTGGTCAGTAATTGACTATAAGTCCACGGTTGAGTTGTTGCTCCAACAGCGCGGATCGAAGTTTCGTAGTGCTGTTATGGAAGACAGCTATCATGGCAAGTCGGGTGCTGCCGTAAATCAGATTGGCGCGGTGACCGCACAAGAACGCACCACCCGTCATGCCGATACGCCACTCATTGAGACCCCTCATGACCGCCGGTGGGTATTCCCCACGGATTATGAGTGGGCGGATTTGATTGACGATCAAGACAAACTTCGTGTTATTGCCGATCCTACCAGCCCATACGCCATTAACGGCGCCATGAGCCTGGGCCGGGCAATGGACGATCTCATCGTTGCCGCCGCGACAGGTACATCCCTGACCGGTGAGAACGGTACAACCTCAACAGCCTTCCCTGCCGGTCAGACGGCGGGTACTACAGCCGGTGGCCTGACTGTTGTCAAACTACGCGAGGCCATGCAGTTGCTCATCGCGGCAGAAGTCGATGTGGACAGCGAGTCTTTGTACTGCGCCATCGGCGCCCAACAACATGACGATCTGCTTGGTCAGACTCAGGCAATCAGTCTGGACTACACCAACAAGCCGGTTCTTGTTGATGGCCGAATCAAGTCGTTCATGGGCTTCAACTTTATCGACAGTCAGCGTCTTGCGCTTTCGGGTACTGACCGTACCGCGATTTGCTGGGCGAAGTCGGGCTTACATCTTGGCGTCTGGAACGACATTAACGCCAGGATCACTGAGCGTGACGACAAGTCTTACTCTACTCAGGTCTACGTCAAAGGAACTTTCGGCGCGACACGGGTTGAGGAAAAGAAGGTTGTCGCCATCACCTGTTCGGAGGCATAAGTCATGGCAACCGTATATAGCGTTCAAAAGACTAAATGGGATCAAGATTCACCCAAGACGAAGATTATCCCATCGGAACATGCGGGGCGCGTCCGTGTCTCGTATGCTCTTTACGAAGCTGCTTCCCTGGCCGCTGACTCTGTGATCGAGATGTTCAACCTTCCGAATGACGCTCGTGTTCTTTCGGGGGAACTTGTACATGACGCTCTTGGGGGCAGTACGACCTTGTCGGTTGGTCACGCGGCCTATACCAATAGTGCCGGGACCGTGGTGGCTCTCGATGTTGACGAGTGGAAGGCAGCGGCGGCTTCGACTTCGATCACTTCGGTTGGCATCGCAGCGACCTCTGCTCTAGGCAGGAACACGATTGTTGATGCTAACGGAGATGGCATCCCTATAACCGTGGTTATTGCCGGCGCCGCTGGCACCGGTACAATCGAACTCACGATGAAATGGGTTCTTGACTAACTTGATTGGGCGGGAAGTCATAACTTCCCGCCCAACATCCTGAGAGCGGGGCGTTAGATGACTGACGCAGTTGGTATCTGCAATCTCGCTCTTCAGCGGTTAGGTGCGAAATCGATTACGTCACTAGCCGAAGACAGCACCGCTGGTCGAGAGTGCAACCGGGTCTACAACCACGCTAGGGATAGCGAACTCCGTTCACACCCCTGGAGTTTTGCTCGAACGAGAGCGCAGATCGCCGCCGATAGCACCGCGCCCTCATTTGGGTTCGCTAACGCCTTCTCGTTACCATCCGACTATGTTCGGTTGTTACCGGCACGGAGTGTCGCTAACACTTCCGTTACGTTAGGTGGTATCGACGCCAGCATCGATTGGCAAATTGAAGGGCGTAAAATCCTTACGAATGACAAGTCCCGGCTTGATATTGTCTACCTCAAGACCGTCACTGATCCAAATGACTTTGATACTCTCTTTGTTGATCTGTTAGTTTCGCGGATCGCAATGGATGTGGCAGAGAAGATCACACAATCAAACACCAAGAAAGCCAACGCGGAAGGGCGGTATAAGGTCGCAAAAGATGAAGCGAAGAAGGCGAATGCCTTTGAGCGCCCACCTCAAGAGGCACCGGAAGACACCTGGGTTCTGGCGAGACTTTGACCCGTGGCAAAAGTCTCAGCCATTCAGTCGAATTTCAATGGGGGCGAGATTTCTCCGTTGCTCTATGGCCGGCCCGACCTTGACAAGTACAAGACCGGGCTGAAGGTCTGTAAGAACTTCGTCCCGTTGATCCAAGGTCCGATTGAGCGGCGCCCCGGTACGGTCCACATCACTGAGGTCAAGACCAGTTCCTTATCGACTAGGATTGTCCGGTTCGAGTTCTCTACCACCCAGGCGTACATTATTCAGTTCGGCAATACCTACTGCCGGTTCATCAAGGACAACGCACAGGTTGGCTCGGTCACTGAGTTGACAACCACTTACCTGACAGCCCATCTGTTTCAATTGAAGTTCACTCAGAGCGCCGATACGCTGTATGTCACGCACCCCTCATATAAGCCCCGGAAGATCACCAGAACATCGGACACCGCGTGGACAATCACTGATCTGACGTTCCTTGATGGCCCGTACCTCAACACCAATGTCACGGCAACTACGCTTGGGTTGTCGGCGACTTCGGGGTCAGTGACCGTCACGGCATCGGCGGTAGCGGGCATCAACGGCGGCGATGGGTTTCTAGCCACTGACATTGGGCGGTTGATCCGGTGGAAAGACGCAGCGGCGAACTGGACATGGTTGACGATTACGGCCCGTGCCGACACCACGCATGTTACTGCTACCATTGACGGCCCTAACGCATCGGCAACGACGGCAACAATTAATTGGCGCCTGGGAGTGTGGTCAACCACCACGGGGTTTCCTGCCGCTTCCACGTTCCACCAGAACCGTCTCGCCTTTGGCGGTGGGGTTGATACACCACAGCGGGTGGATATTAGTCGCACAGGTGACTTTGAGAACATGGCACCCACCACTCCAGACGCAACGGTTGCCGCTGACCACGCCATGACAAATACACTATCCGCTGATCAGGTTAATAATATCATCTGGATGAATGACGATGAGAAGGGGTTGCTTGTTGGCACGGTAGGCGGCGAATGGCTCGTTCGTGCGTCTGATGCTGGTACGTTGGTGACGCCAGAGAACATTCAGTCGAAGAGGTCAACCGCTTATGGCAGTGCAGACATCGCGCCTGTTCGAGCGGGCAGGGCGTTGCTGTTTGTTCAGCGGTCTAAGTTGAAGGTCAGGGAACTCGCTTATCTGTTTGAGGATGACGGGTTCAAGGCACCCGATCTGACATTAGTCGCCGAACATATTACTCGTACCGGCATTGTTGAGATGGCGTATCAGTCGGAGCCTCAGTCTATTGTCTGGTGCGTCTTGACGGATGGTACATTGATCGCGTTGACCTATGACCGTAATCAGTCCGTAGTGGGTTGGCATAAACATATTGTTGGCGGCGTCAGCGATAGCGCGGGTGTTACTCAGGCCAAGGTTGAGAGTGTGGCGGTGATACCGAACACGGCTGGTGATGCCGATGAGGTCTTCATTGTTGTCAACCGATACATAAATGGCGGCACGAAACGGTATATCGAATATCTCAAGCCGTTCTGGACGGAAGGCCGCGACCAAGAGGATGCGTTCTTCGTTGATAGTGGTCTGACGCTGGATAACCCCGTTACCATTACTGGTATCACTGCCGCCAAGCCGCCAGTTGTGACGGCGACATCGCACGGTTTCAGTAACGATGACGATGTTCGTATTCTTGAGGTTGTCGGGATGACCCAGGTCAACGACAATAATTACAAGATCGCCAACAAACAGACGAACGACTTCGAGTTGTTCAGCAAGATCAAGATCGCCCCTCAAGTTACCGCTGCGACAGCGGCGAACCCGGTGGTGATCACCGCTGTCGCACACGGTCTGGCGAATGGTGATGAGATCGCCATCTTCAACGCTGGTGGCATGACCGAACTGAACGGGTTGGGTTACACGGTGGCTAATAAGGCGGATAACACATTTCAGCTATCGGGCGTTAATGGCACCGGGTTCACCACCTACACATCGGGCGGTGATATTCACCCCGCCATCGATGCCAGTGCCTTCACTGCTTACAACAGCGCCGGTGAGGTACGAAAGGAAGTCTCGACCATTTCGGGTCTAACTCATCTTGAGGGACAGGTTGTTTCAATCCTATCGGAAGGCGCCACTCATCCCGTCAAGACTGTGGCATCGGGCGCCATAACGCTGGATCGCTCCACCACGCGGGCGCAAGTCGGTCTCGCCTACAACTCCGACATTGAGACTCTGAGGCCCGATGATGGTGCCAAGGACGGCACGGCACAGGGCAAACTGAGTCGGATACACCGGGTCATCGTGCGGTTGTTCCAGTCGCTTGGGGGAGCGGTTGGCCCAGATGTCGATAACCTCGATAACATCGTCTTCCGTGAGGGCGGTGACGCCATGGACACGGCGGTCCCCCTCTACACTGGCGACGTTGAAGTTGAGTGGGATGGTGGGTATAGTTCGGATAACCATGTCTTCTATCGGCAGGATAAACCGTTGCCGACAACGATACAGGCGTTCATGTCACAGATGAATACACAGGACCGCTGATGTTAGTCGTACCCTTCCAGGCTGGTCATTTGACCAAGTTGCCGCTTCAGAGTGCACAAGCATATCTCAGCGAGTGGGTGTCTAACGAAAGTGGTAAGGTGCTTGAGGATTCGCCTTCGTACACTGCATTGGTGGGCAATGAGCCAGTAGCCGCCGCCGGTATTCTCCCACAGTGGCACGGTAGGGCCATAGCTTGGGCGTTCCTGTCTAGTATGGGTGCCGGTCAGTTCATCGGCGTCCACAGGGCCGTGAAGGGCTTCCTAGACGGGTGCTATGTTCAACGGGTCGAGATGACTGTTGATTGTGATTTCCCAGAGGCGCACCGGTGGGCTGAGATGTTGGGCTTCACGATGGAAGCGGAGCGGATGAAGGCATATTCGCTGGACGGGCGCGACTGTGCGCTCTATGCGCGGGTGTTGAAATGACGGGCGAGGTAATTGCACTCGCTTTGATGGCCGTTGGTACGGGTGCCAGTGCTATTGGACAGATAAAGCAAGGTAATGCTGCTCAACGGGCTGGTGAGTTCAATGCCCAGGTGGCGTCGAACAACGCTGTTGCCTCTCGCGCCAGTGCAAAAGAAGACGCTAGGCGGTTCGCTCGGATGGCGCGGAAGCAAGAGGGCGAACGGATTGTCAGCGGTGCGTCCTTGGACTTGCTTGAGGATAGCGCCATGGAAGAGGAACTTGAAGCGTTGACGATTCTCCACGCTGGGGAGATACAAGCGATTGGGTTTACAGCAACGGGGGCGCTTGATCAGCAAGAGGGGGTAGCAGCGCGGCGGAAAGGACGCACAGGCGCGATGGCTACTGCGTTACTGGGCGGTGCGCAAATCGCTGAAACGACCGCTGGCTCCAATCTGTTAAAGAGGGAACCCTGATGCCGAAGTTCTTTGATGCATCGAGCAGGACGGCAGGGCCGGTCAGTTCGCGACGCGCAACGGCTGATATGTTCGGCGGCGGCGATGGGTTTGTCAAAGCGGGCGCGGCTGTTATGGCTATTGGCGACACGATCAAGAAGAACCAATTCAAGAAAGAGAACGCTGCCATCAATCAGGCCAACGTCGACAACCAGGGCTTTGGCTCCACACTATTTAGGACGGCTAAAGGGAACACTGACGCCAATGCTACGAACTTCACCACTGGTGTACTGGCCGATTACGACTTAAACATGGAAACCAAATTGGCAAGTGCGCCTAATGACCGGGTGCGGAGCGAGATGAAGATTGACTTCACCCGCACACGCAACGCGCTGGTCGAGAAGGCGAATGTGTTCGAGAGCATGACCCGTAGCAAGAATGAGGTGAAGGTCTTCGTCGGCAATGGGCACGGGCTACGGAATGTGTTGTTTGAGACGCCCACTGACGACCAGTACGATCTCACCCTGGATGCTCGTACACGCGAGGTTAACAACATGACCTCATTGTCTGCCCGCGTTAAGGAGGAACTTATTAGGGATGAGGTTAGAACCCTACGGTTTAGTCAGTACGCGGGGCAGCTTGAGGCGGCTGTAACCCCGAAACAAGTGGCCGACATTCTGGATGACCGCCCTGAAGGCGAAATGAGCGCGGATGGATTTACGCAGTTAGGCAAAGCCGGGAAAGCTAAACTAAGCCGTTTCAAAACCGATGCTCGTTTGAAGAAGGCGGAGCGCCGAGGGGAGATAGTGAACGCCCAGGCGTCTATCCGGGGGTTGGTAGAAAGGTTGAAACGTGGGGAAATCCCTGATTCCGATAGCATGAGACACACCGAACGACTTGTCGGGCAAGTGAACGACCCCCTGACTAGCGAGATGCTGTTTAATGTGACCACCGTTGGTAAAGCTATCAACGGATGGATGAGACTTCCCAGCGGTGATTTAGAGGGAGTTGTTGCCGAGTTAGAACAGGACGTTGGAGACGGCGGGGCCACCCAACTTGAAAGTGACAAACTCGCCGCCGCACGGAGTGTCTTGTCTAAGACGTTGACAGGTGAGCGCAGCGAACAAGTGGCTACTGACACATTGGTGCGGGACGCCTTTGGCAGGATTACTGAACGACTCAAGGCCGGGGTTGATCTTAGACAGGACGCTGACGCCCTGACGGTCCTGGCTAGTCTGAGCCACGCCAGCCCGCGTCTCCAGGAACATATTCGTCAGGCATTTGCGATGAACGAAACCGTCCAAGGGCTGGCCGATTTGTCCACTGCGGAGTTGATGGAAGTTGTACGAGATGCAGAGGAGAATGCTGCGTTAAGTGATTTGAACACGGTGACGCGGGATGCCGCGAAAAAAGTCCTGGACGACATGGTCAAGACCACTAATAAAAACTATGTGGACTATCAGCAGCGCACCTTGGATCGGGAGTTCCCACCTTTGGTTCAGAGGGACGGGGAGTCCATGCGGGCGCGGCAAGAACTCATGTGGAATGGCGCGGCCAAGTACGGTAAATCACCGCAATTTCACACCACTGCCGAGATTGCGGACATCGGCGCGAGACTCCCTGATATGCCATCCGATGAGCAGCTTGAGTTCATTCGCGGGTACACAGCGAACATGACCAGAGAGAGCGCGGTGATTGCGTTATCTGAACTAGGTGAGGATAGCCCCCAGGTGGCTTTTGTCGGCGCGGGTATTGCGTCAGACCCATCCTATATGGTCACAGGTGCTATGATTCTGCGAGGGCAACAGAAGTTGACGAATGAGGGCGATGGGTTAATCAAGTCAAACAGCGCCTACGCGAGATCTGATGTCGAATCTCTCATGAGGTTGGTACTTAAAGACGCGCTTAATAACGAGAATCTATCCCCCCATCACAAGGCTGCTGTCCAGTCGGCGGCGTTGTCTCTTATCGCAAGTGGAGCAACCAGAAGCCCCAAGGATGCAATCAATATGGTGCTAGGGGGTAGCGAGGGGCTTGGTGGTATCCAGATTTTCAACGGTAGGTCGTTCGCGGCTCCCGTTGGGGTCAGATCGGGCATGATAGATGATGCGCTCGATAATAATCCTGACAGCCTCACTAGGCTTTCCGTAGATGGTTCGTCGCCTGTCACGGCAAACGGCGCGGCGGTTAGCGCCAAAGCGATAATGAATGATGGCACGTTAGAGCGCGTTGGCCCTGATATGTTCCATGTGAGAATGGAGTCAGACAAAGGGTATCTACAAGGCGCCCCTGGTACGTTGTATACGTTGCATATTACAGAAGACAAATTGAAAGAGTTGGGGGTCACGCGGTAATGGGGTTGTTAGGTCACACCGACACCACCCAGCCAGCCCCCGCGAAAGGCATGGCCGCACTTAGAGGGTTCTCCGGTGGTGGATACTCTACGTCTGGTGAGATATTTGACGCGGTGTTTGATGACGCCGAGAAGAACAACTCTATGTTTGGTCTGCACCAGGAGTTTCAGGACCTCTATCAAGAGAACTCCAAACGGGCGTTTGACTTGGTAGGGGAGAACATCCCCGGTTTTGAAACCTTACGTTTTAAGGACGTTGCAAGAAGTCTATACGAGGGTGAGGGATTGGGCCTTGAGGATCAAGGTGACTACACGCTTGACCTTGATCAAGTGAATGAGAAATTGAAGAAGTTAAAAGAGAAGAACCCCGAGATACTGACGTTCGAGGAGATGTATGCGAGGTTGAAAACTCAAGCTGGGGCTATTGAGCGCCGCGCCGCCGACGTACTGAGCCGTGCCGACACCTTTGGTGATGTGGTGGGTTTCATGTCGGGCATGGTAGGTGCGTTCAACAAAAACGATCCTCTTAATATCGCCTCACTTGCGATAGGCGGGTGGGGGAAGGCGGCTATGACACGGATAGCGACAGAGGTAGGTGTCGGCGGGTTGGCAGAAACCATCAACCAAGTCTTGGGGGTCACGGAGAACAGAAAACTTCTAGGACTAGACAACAGCATTTGGAGAGCGGCTCAACAAGTACTCTTCGCCGCCGGTGGAGCGGGTGTTTTCCGTGGTACGATTGAAGTCGCACCCGTAGGGTTTAGGGCTGTTGAACGAAAGGTCGCACCCAACAGAGCGGCGGGCCGTGAGTTATTACGGGCGTTGGAAGATGTCGGCGTCCCGGTTCGCAGTGAGGTCTTCTTGCAGAAGACGATAGAGTTGGCTCCAGAGAAGATAACCAAACGTGCGACAACCAGAGCAGCCCAGCAAGTACTCGATCAGGAACGGCGTTTTATTGACGATAACGCTCTTGGGGGAACCCCCGAGGGTATTGCGGAACATTACAGACTCGCCAGGGTCGCCGATGAAGAGTATCGCGCTGGTCTAGAAGACGAGATGAATGGGGTTGAGCCGCCTCGTACCAGCCTCTTCGACGGCATGAACCTACGCGGAGTCGGGGAAGCCCGAGGCGTCCCTCTGGACGAGGTTAACGAGATTCTCGATATCGCGTCCAGAGATGTAGACGCGGAGTTGGCGGCGAAGAGCGAGGATGTGGGACAGATCAATGACGATGTGGTGAAACTGGAAGAGGGTATAAGGGAAGCGGAGACCCGCCCTTTCTCTGATTTCCTGCGCGACGTGTCCCCAGAGAGGGCCGACGAACTGGCTCAGATTGAGCAGAAGAAGGCGATGCCGGGGTTGGGTAAGGCCCGCCGTGGGCGATTGGCTAAAGCGGAGCAGGAAATCCGCAACTCCCCCGAGGGCAGACAGGCCACCGCTGATCGTAAGGCGACGGTGGCCGAGGGGAACAAGGCGGTTGAGAACCAGAACATTAAACTGCGCGAGGCGAGTAAAGAGGTCAGGGCGCTGGAGCGTAGGCGCGGACGGATTCGCGATAAGGCGCAGAAGGGTATAGACACCAGACCGAAGAAGATAAAGACCCCTTCTGAGGACAAAGCCCGCGCCGAAGGTGTGAGATTAGAAGACGCGGAAGCCCCAAGGATACCGGGCATCGGCAATCGTGGCGGTCTGTCACCGGCTGAGAATGTCAGGACGACGATGGAGCGGCTCAGAGAGGCGGACCCCGAACTGGCCCGCCGAATGGATGAGGCGGTGGCGCGGGTTGATCGGTCCTTGGATGAGGCTGATGGCACTTATGACATTGGCGCGTCCCGCCGTGTGTCGGGAGAGATGATGGTGGGGCTTGACGATGGAACCAGCCGAAGTCTGCGCGGCCATCTGGATGACATAGCAGAGAACGAGAAACTGGTCGAAGCTGTTAAGGTCTGTTCAATATGAGTCTACGAGATTGTTTAAACCGCGCAGTGGAGGAGGGCCACGCCAATAAAGAGAAAGCTGAGAAGGTTTTAGAGACCTTTGACGACCTTGTGCGCGGTCATATAGCAGAGGGTCGCTCCCCCATCGAGGCCAACGATCTGGCGGGGCGTGATGTGCTGAAGGACATTGAGGGCAAGACCGCCGCCGACAAACGCCGTCGCCTCAGTTCAGCCCAGCGTCAGGTTGAGTTGGAGGATAAAATACGCGAGACCGTTGATGGGGAAGGCAACCCTGCGCCAGACCGAGCATTGGAAGACATCGTCATCGACATTGACGCTCGGATAGATAGCAACCGGGCGCTGCTACACGACTCCATCAATGAGTTCCTTCAGAGATTTGGGTATAAAGGACTGGGGATAAAACGCAACCGGGCCGATCTCAAAGGTGTGCTGGATGCGCTTTTTGACGAAGGTGGCACGGCCACAGATAAGATGCTGGCTAAAGCTCTTCGTGAGATGAGCAATCTTCGTAACATGTTGTTGCGAGAAGCTGGGCTAAATGTGGCGGATGACCCCAACTGGCGGCTCCCTCAGAACCAGAGTAAAGCTAAGATGAAAGACGCCACCGAAGATAAATGGGTGGCCGACCACAAAGCCCCCGGCGTTCTGGACTGGGGCAGGATGCGTGACTACAACGACGGTCTACCCATACGCGGTGATGCGAAGAAGGATGAAGTCCTTCGCAAGGCATTCAACAATAACATCTCAGACGGCGCGGCTTCCATCACCCCCGGTGCGCGGGTCGATGCCTCACTGAGTACCCGGCTGGAGCGCCCCCGAGTGCTGCACTATCAGAACTCGAAGGCTTGGGGCGATATGATGGACCGGTATGGTGAGGGGGATATGTTCGAGCAGATAAGTATGCACATAGAAACCGCCGCTACCGACATCGCGCTGGTTCAGAAGCTAGGGCCGAACCCTAAATCAGGGTTGCAGTTTGCAGTGGACACCGCGAAGCAGTCCGCGCAAAAGGCCCAACCGTCAGGCAAAGCCGCCACGAAGGTTCTTGGAGTCGTAAAACGCAAGGCGTTGCTGGACAGGGTGAACGACAGGGCGGCCACCGTAAACGACGCATTCGAGATAATGTCAGGCGCAAACGCCATGACAGAGGAGAACATCCTGGGGCGCACTGCCGCCGGTTTCCGCAATGGCCTGATATCGTCGCTGCTAGGGTCCACCCCGCTGGTGTCCGTTCCTTCCGACATGGTTACTTCTGCGCTGGCGGCACACCGCAACGGGTTGCGTAGCCACACCCTCGTTGTGCGGTTGGTGAAGCAGCTTAACCCGTTCAGTGCCAAGGATCGCAAGATGGGCATGAGTTCTGGCTTGGTGCAGGAAACCTTGATCTCAAGGGCATCAGCCGCGAAGCGTTTTACAGGGGACAGTATGGCCCCAGGGTGGACGCGGGTGCTATCTGATGTCACCACCCGCATCAGCGGGTTGTCTCAATCCACCAGAGGCGCGAAATTCGCCCTGGGGATGGAGTTTCAGTCGTCGATAGCCCGTGCGAGTAAGACCAGCTTTAAGGGCTTGGACAAGAATCTCCGTGCCTCTATGGAGAGGCACGGAATCACCTCCGAGGATTGGGATGTGATACGCGCCACCGCTATCCACGATCCCAGCGGTTTTAACCAACTGCGCCCGACTGACCTGTTCAAACGCACGGACCTGTCAGACGGTGAGCGCATTCGGCTACACGGGTTGGTCAGCGATATGATGAACAAGATCATATTGGAAGGCGTACCCGAGGCCACCACCTTGTCATCGGTGGCGCTGGGCAAGGCTATCAAGCGTGGAACAGCGCGTGGTGAAGTAGCGGGGTTCTTAGGCTTGCTCAAGTCGTTCCCTGTCGCCATCTACCACATCCACCTCAGAGCGTATTACCGGGAAAGTACATGGGGCGGGGTTGGCGGGTATCTTCCCGCGTATGTCATTGGCACAGGGGGCGCGGGGGTGTTAGCCTTACAGTTGGGAGCGTTGGCGTCAGGTAAAGACTTCTACGACATGAGCGACCCTAAGACCATTGGCGCGGGTTTGCTGAAAGGTGGTGGGCTTGGCATCTTGGGTGATTTCCTGTTCTCTAACGTAAACCGCTACGGGGGTGGTATAGCCGACACATTGTCAGGACCGTTCTTCGGTCTTGCGGGTAGCGGCATAAACTTGACCATAGGTAACGCGCTCCAACTATGGAACGGTGAGGACACCAATTTCACACAAGAGGCACTTGAGTTCCTTAATGATTGGACCCCCGGCACACGGACTTGGTACTTGAGGTTGTTGAAAGAGCGGCTGATCGTTGATCAGATACGGCTAGAAGCCGACCCAAGAGCGCGGGTCAAGATGCTCAGAAGAGAGCAGAAGATGCGCCGCAACCAAGGGCGGTCAAGTTGGTGGCCCGCCGGGGTTGGTATCTACGACCTTGATCAAGTCCGCGCCCCTGATGTAAGTACCGCTTTGGGTATCAGGTGAATGAGTGATATAGTCGGTAACCGTGAGGTAAGACAATGACAATTAGTACAACGGCAAACCGGGCATCAGCCGCCGGCAACGGGTCAACTACCGCTTTCAGTTTCCCGTATCTGTTCTTCGCCGATGCTGACCTCAAGGTCATCTTGGTGGTTGACAGCACCGGCGTCGAGACAGTCAAGACCATCTCCACTCATTACACTGTAGCCGGCGCTGGTGTCGCTGCTGGTGGCACTGTGACGATGGGTTCAGCACCGGCGTCCGGTGAGACACTGGTTATCATCCGCGAAGAGCAATTCACGCAAGGGCTCGATCTGGTCGAGAATGACCCATTCCCGTCCGATCTGGTTGAGAAGCAATTCGACATCCTCACAATGTTGTCTCAGCAATTAAGCGACACCGCTGGTAGGACAGTCAAGTTATCAGACGGCGATACCAGTGGCGCTAATACTACGCTGGCGGCACCGGTGGCCGATGCGTTTCTCAAATGGGACGCTGCCGGTACGGCGTTGACCAGTAGTTCGACATCCGCCGGTCAGACTCTTGGTGGAAACGGAACAGTCTCCCTTCCATACTATTCCTTCACCTCTGACCCAAACACTGGTTGGTACAGGATTGGCGCCGACAACGTCGGGCTGTCTCTGGGCGGTGTGAAGATAGCCGATTACGCAGCCGCCAAGACCATCTTCGCCAGTACCGTCGAGGCTGGTGCGGACACATCAGCGGGCGACAACGCGGCCATGGGCTATACGGCGGCAGAAGGATTGGTCCTGACCGGACAAGGGTCGACAAACGATGTCACGATCAAGAACGACGCTGACGCCATCGTAGCCAAGATTGCGACTGGCACTACAAACCTTGATGTTATCGGTAACATCAGCGGCACCGATCTAACTCTGAGCGGCGATCTAACCGTCAACGGTTCGACAATCAGCCTGCAAGTCACTAATCAAGTCACCGCCGATCCTCTGATTGAGATCAATAACGGCGCGTCCTCGAACGCCAACGACCTTGGCGTCATCATGGAGCGCGGTTCCACCGGCAACAACATCTTCGTCGGTTGGGATGAGAGCGCGGATGAGTTCGTCGCAGCTACGACGACAGGCACTGGATCGTCAACCGGCAACCTGAGCCTCGCTGCCTACGCCAACGCGCAATTTGCGAACGTCTCGATGGGGCAGCTCACCGCCACCTCCGGTACGCTGGCAGGCATAACATCCTTAGCCATGTCGGCTGGTGCGACGCTAACGGCGGGCTTCCTCGACGAAGACGACATGAGCTCGAATAATAACGCCGCTGGCGTCACACAACAATCGGTTAAGGCCTACGTCGATGCGGCGATCAAGGCTCCTGGGATTCAGATGACGTGGGAAACTGCGACAACGGACACTGATCAAGGCGCGGGTAAGATATGGACGAACAACGCCACGCTTTCGTCGGCCACTGTCCTTTACATCGATGATGTGGATGCCGCCGGCGTCAGTATCAACGCCTTCGTGGATACCCTGGACGATCCGACAGCGGCGAACTCGGCACTGATCTACGTCGCAGAGGCTGGCTCAGGCTCGGCTGGTGTGGTCTTCCAGGTCTCGGGGGCCGTTACCAGCGCGTCTACATATAGCAAGGTTGCTGTCACGCATGTCGCCACGATTGGCACCCTGGCCGACGGCGACAGCACCGGGATGGTAGTCGCCTACAGCGGGAACAACGGCTCTATAAACAGCATTGTTGAGGATACAACTCCTCAGCTAGGTGGATTCCTAGATACAAACGATAAGTTCATAAGCCATAGCCAAGGCGCGGCCATCGCGTCGGTAGCGGGCGATACTAATATTTGGACGAACTTCGACGGGAATACAGTCCACATCAGTGGTACTAATGCCATCACCGATTTCGGGACGCCAAAGCAAGCTGGCGACAGTATGTGGGTGATCTTCGACGCGGCGGCATCAGTCGTTGATAGCGCGACCATAACGGTGGCAGGGAACACCAATTTCCAGGCGGCTGCAAATGACCTCGCGTTGGTTTACGCGCTGTCAACCTCAACCTTTTTGTTTATCCCGTTCAAGAACGACGGCACCGCTACAGTTGCTGGTGCGGGTGGTGGACCGTCTCTGGGGACTGACTCTGTTATCAGGTGCAACAAGGACGACATTGGTGAGAACATCACATTTGTTGCTGGGGATACACTGGAAAATGGTATGAGTGTTGGACCGATAACGATTAATTCCTCTTACACGGTAACCGTGGCATCTGGATGTAGATGGGTGATCATATAATGAGTACTCTTTTAGTTGACGGCATTAATGACGCTGATGGTGGTGGCCCTAAAGCGACTCTCCCCACGACAGGAGGTTCAGCTTTTACCCTTGGGCCTAATTGGGGCGCGTTGGAGTTTGTCTCTACGGCTTCGATCACGGCCGTCGCCAATATCGAAGTCAACGATATGGCGGCGGGATATGATTACCTAATTCAGATAGAGAACTTCGCGCCAACTACGGACTCCGGGGTTCTTTGGGCGCGCCTCGCGGATGATAATGTCCCGACTTATTTATCGGGCGCGTCTGATTACGAATGGGGTGGTAACTGGACCAACTCAGGCGGTGGCGATTCGGAAATTGAATTCGCGCCCGCCATGGGCAATGACGCTGGGAATGCAAGCACCGTAATGATTACGATCATAAACCCAGGCCAAACAGGCGAGAATGTTCAGTTGCGGTGGGAGATGGCATACTTTAATGCATCTGCGAATTTTAACCAGACGGTCGGCGGCGCGAGTTTTACTCACGACACGAGTTCCGTTGAGGATATCCAATTTGGTTGGTCTACAAGCTACGGCGCTCATACCTTTAAGGCTCAGGGCGATATAACAGTTTGGCGTAGGAGAAGGTCATGAGCGAACGATTGCTTATAAACTGCGTTACTGGTGAGGCGGTCGTAAAAGAACATTCAGCAGCAGAACGAGCGCGGCTAGATGCCCAGCGTCTTGTTGATATCGAGAAGGAACCTTATAGGGAAGCAATGGAGGTTCTAAGATCATGGGACGCTAAAGGGTATACACGAGCATGGGAGACATCAGTGGCCCCGTTAGTAGCGGCAGAGACGCTCCCAGAATACGATGCCACTGTCTTAGCAGAGAAGAAGGCGGCACGAGCCGTGGTGGAGGGTTGATATGGGCACTCTGAATGTAGACGCGATCAATGATGCGGCAGGATCGATAACTGCGCTTGATGTGACCAAGGAGATCGGCATCTGGCAGTTTGTTTCTACTGCCGCGATCACAGCCGTAGGCAATCTAAGTATCACCGGGATGGCGGTTGGGTATGACTACCTGATACAGCTATCGGGCATTGCGCCCACTACCGACGCCAACACACTGTTCATTCGGGTTGGGACCGGGGCGGGTCCGACGTACATATCCGGTGCGGCGGATTACGCTTGGGCCGTTACTGGCCTCGGCACACAAACCTTCGATACTTCCGATAGCGAGATGTCCGTCACGCCCGGCTCAGTTACGTTCGGGAATGACGCTAATCTGACGAATACGGTGGCTATTACATTCGTCAATCCCGGTGGGACAGGAGAAAGAATGACGTGCTACGGAGAGGGCCTCGTCCGCGGCAGTGGAGCGAACACGAACCCCTATGACGTTAGCTTCGGTGGTGTTTATCAAGGAGCGGCTACCGCAGTAACAGCCATCCAATTCGGATGGGGAACCAACTACGGCACCGACACCTTTAAGGCCCAAGGTGACATAGCAGTTTGGCGTAGGAGACGGTCATGAGTATTAGCCAGACAACTTACACCGCTGGTGAGAAAAAGGCAGAAGAGGCGCGTGTGGTTGCGAAGAACGCTCTGCCAGCTACCAAGCTGAAAGTGTGGAAGGCAGCGATGCAAGCCGCTGATGTTAGTATGCCACGCTCCACCGAGGAAGTGATTGGCACAATGTCGGATGAGCAGAGGGCTAAGTTGCCGAAGTACACGTCAGACGCTTACGCCGCCAAAATTACACTACGAGGACAGAAGCCATGAGTTTGATTTTAAGCGGGACGAACGGGATCACATTCCCAGATGCTGTTGGTGGAGCAATGGATGGTGCTGATCTGCTCACTGGATGGCAGTTTGTCAGCATCACAAGCATCACTGCGGCCAACAACCTCAACATCACGGGTCTAGCTGCTGGCTACGACTATCAGATTATCCTGGAGAACTTCGACGTTGCCACCGATAGTTGTGATCTGTATTTCCGCATCAGTGACGATGGGGGATCAAACTATGAGGCTGACGCCGCGGACTATGACTATTTCACCGACCAAGCAAATACCGGGAACAGTTCAACCGGCGCTGCACAAATTCAAATGAACTCTACCGGGCGTGGCATCGCGAATGATGCTGGCAGCACAAGTTACATGGCAGTGACGATGGTCAATCCGGGAGGCACGGGGTTCTTCCATCAAATACTTTATGAGGGGATGATCACGGATGAGTCGGCAACTCCACAACTAGAGAGTGTGCGCGGGGCTGGCAGGTCAAAAGGCGGCACTGCGGCTATCGATGCCTGTCAGTTCATCCTGTCTACAGGCAATTTTGTCGCCCAAGGTAGTATCCTAATATATAGGCGGGCCAGATCATGACCAAGTTGGCAATCAACGCGGCAACCGGCGAGTCGGAGGTGCTTGCTTTCTCTGAGGCAGACAAGGCAGCGAACGACAAGATCGAAGCGGCTTGGCCCGCTCTCCGCCTCGAAAAGGACGCGCTGAAGTTCCAAGAAGAGCGCAAAACAGCTTACGGTACTATTGGTGACCAGCTAGACATGCAGTACCACGATCTGGTCGATAGCACTACGACGTGGAAAGACCACATCGCAAAGGTCAAGTCGGATAACGCCAAGCCATGACCGAGACTACCAAGACAGTTGTAGATGCCGCCTCACTCGCTGTCGTAGGCTCGACGCTGGCTAGTTGGCTCCCCCCTGCGGCTGCCGCGCTCAGTATCGTGTGGACATGCTTCAGGCTGTACGAACTACAAACCATCCAGAGATGGCTAGGTAGGTAGCACAAGATGGTCGTCGTCGAAACCATCAGCGCAGTGATGATGGTCAAATCGGCCATTGAAGGAATTTCTGCTGCCTTAGAGACAAGCAAAGACATAACGGGCCTATACAAAGGCATCGACGCCCTCTTCCATGGCCGCGATGCCATGTCAAAAGAGGGGGATGCCGACGAAGAGGACTTGTCCGTAGAGGCGATAGCCAAGGCCGTCCTTTACCGCAAATCCTTAGATCGCAAAATCCAGAATCTCGGCATAAGAATAGATAACAAGTTTGGTCGCGGCACTTGGGATGAGATCGTCGCAACCCGCGAGGAGCGGGTTAAAGCGCGGGATGAACGGCTCAAAGTCGAGAAGGTACGGCAAGGCATCGAGAAGGAGCGACGAGACGAAATCCGTGCGACGATCCTCAAGGTACTGAAAGAGGGTGCCACGCTACTAGCTGTCGTCATCATCCTGGGCCTGATTGGGTGGTTTATCTGGGGACTCCGCTGCCGCGAGGGGACTTGTTGATGGAACTGGGAGCCAGAGAACTCTTAACATTTGCTACTGTGTTAGCTGGCCTAGCATCCACTTGGGCTGTGGTCAAAACTAAGCTTGGACAATGTCTGGCCGAGATAGCGGAATTGAAGGCAGAGCTTCAACACGCTATCCACAGAGCGGACAGAGAAGCTGCCTCTCAGTCTGTCATCGAGGCTAAGGTGTCAGTACTAGCATCTATCCTATCCCCGGCAAATCTAGCCATCCAGAACCGGCAGATAGCCACCGTCATAGCCGTGGTTGATGCGCTGAAAGATGAGGTCAAGGCGCTTAGAGCCTTACACAATGGGACGCACAAATGATACGACTCTGGACTCTCGATATTGTTACAGTCGCTCTGCATTGGTGTGTGCGGGTGATGTTCCGTGTTCAGTCCTACCTTCTCGACCTAGCGCCGCGTGTTGAGTATCGGTTGACCCGCAAGGCGCTATTCTTCGCCCTCTACGAGATCATCCTGCCCATCAAGCTGTCTATCTCTGGAGCCCTAGCTTGGTTTCTAGCAGCGCGGGGCCGGGTGAGGTGAGCCAGAAGGACCGCGACGCCGTTGTGGCCGGGGCGGTGATCATCGGGATATTCTTCCTGTTCGTCATTTTGATGAGCAGAGCGTAGAACCATGAGGATTATAGAATGTTGAGTATTTTAGGTTCCCTAATCGGCTTTGGTAGCAGTCTTGCGCCAAAAATCATGGATTACTTCCAAGACAAGCAGGACAAAAAGCATGAGCTATCCCTTCAGGATAAGATACTGGAATCGCAGCTAAAGCTCGGTGTCCAGAAGCTGGAAGCCACCAAGCTAGAGGGTGACACAAGAGAGATCGAGGTGATCCACAAGGAGCATCGGGACATCACCCTCAAGGCGTCACCATTCTTCATAAATCTATCTGCGTCGGTTAGGCCAGTCATAACGTATGTCTTCTTCCTCGAATTTATGCTCCTCACGTTAGCTGTGTTCCGGGGCTGGATCACAAAGGAACAGTTTCAGATGATTTGGAATACCGACATTCAAGCTGTTTGGGCTGGTGTCGTCTGCTTCTGGTTTGGGAGCCGTAGCTTCAATCGCAAAGGTCACACATGAGGATCAACGCCGATGGCCTGGATATCGTTAAGCAATTTGAAGGATTGGTGGATGGCGACCCCACTTCACCGGGCTATAGCCCATACCTCTGCCCTGCTAATATTCCTACCATTGGTTATGGGGCTACTCGTTATCGTGACGGCACTCCGGTGTGCATGGGCGATACGGGAATCTCAGAGGATGAGGCAGATGCTCTTCTTGCCGCGCATTGTGACCACGCCGGGAGTTGGGTATCTCGGCTCACCAAGGTCGCTCTCTCGCAGAATCAGTTTTCGGCGTTGGTGAGTTTGATATACAATATTGGTAGCGGGCACTATCAGAGCAGTCAGGTGCGGCAGAAACTAAATAGAGGCGACTACGATGGCGCGGCTGGGAACTTTTGGCAATGGCGTCGGGGCGGTGGCAGGATACTGTCTGGGCTCGTCCGCCGAAGAGCGGCAGAGGCCGCTTTGTTTAGAGCTTAAGGGAGTTTAGTCGATGACAATATACTCTGGTCTTCTAGTTACTCTCTTGCTGCTGCTGTTGGGCGCTTGCTCTCCAGGGCAGATAGCAGGCAACAAGAACGGGGTTGGTGAGTACGTTTTTGTGGGCTGCCATACAGTTACGGCAACACCACACAAAGGCTCTTATGCGATTGAGCCCCGAGGGGATTTAGCTGTGGGGGCGAAGTTCTATTTCAAACAAGTGAGCCTCGACGGCACCACGGTTGCTCCAGTGGTCACTGGCAAACCCTGCCGTGGCTGACATGGTCGTATGTCCCTGGTGTGGCGCAGTCACATGGGTCGCCCAGGTTCAGGGGCACCTTCAGTGTGGTAGCTGTTCGAGGGCGCTTACGGATGAGCAGTCGGAGCCAGAGACAGAGACAGACAAATGAGAAAGCGCCGCATCAATATTGGCAAGCCGCCCGCGCAACATCAGTCTCTGGCGCAGAGGGTATGCTTGGGCTGTGGCGAATCCTTCGCCTCAAAAGGAGTCGGGAATCGCATCTGTGGTGGATGTCGCAAGACAACGGCCAGAGGCCACCCCATCGGCGAAGACGGTCGGCACCCGGCTAAGGCTTAGGCAAACCCCATCCACCGACGAATTTCTCAAGCCTCTTGAGTTCGCGGAGTGTTTCCATGTGTTCGACGCGGTACTCCGCCAGCGCGTCGTCGCAGCTTGAGTCTATCAGTGTGTGGAACGCAGTCTGCGTCAGGCTACCAGCCGCGACGGCGCAAAGGGCGGCAAACAGAGCTATGATTATGAGTGTCTTCATTGGCTGTCCGTCCCCGTCTTTATCTGTGATCAACATGATCCCGCTCCAACCCGGCTGCTGATCGCGCACTTCGGCCAAGGTGCGTGGCCTACAGAACAGCCTCTGGGATAATCGTTTGAAGATGTTCATTGCCGGTCTCCCTTGAGTTTGACAATCTGGCCTTGATCGTCATACCGCCGCTTCTTCATTTTGCGCTTGAAGAAGTCCTCACGTTTATCCGGGTCAGGAATCTGAGGCCATCCGTGCATCTCGGCCCGCCGCCTCGCGGTCGCAACCCGTAGGATATTCAACCGCCTCACACATGCTTCCGTACCCGATGGCATCACAACACCCACTTGATTATTTCTGTAAGAATAGCCGCGAAGAAAGTTACAATCATGTCCCATTCTCCCTCAATGCGTAGGCGAACGCGGTGTAATTTACGCCGTCGACACAGTTGTCATGGTGGCCTGGGTTCGCCTTCGACCTGACGTATTTCATGTCCGCAAGCATGTCGCAAACATCGGATGGCTTAATCTCTACGCCGGCCCGGACGGACCACAGTGCCGCAATGATGCGGTAGCTGTCGTCAATAGGCCCGTGGGTTTTACCACGCTCCTCAATCAGGTCTTTACACTCATCTAGCATCTCAACAATTCTGACTTCAGCGGTCATCCCGATAATCCTTCCGTAACACCGTGAACCAATGGGTCCACCAACTTGTTTGCCTCTTCAATGTAGTAGTCGTAATTGATGTCGCGAACCTCACTCATCGTGTTCATCGGCACCGCCAGCCAATCCTTGTCTATACCAATGCGCCGTTCTTCGGTCCCCCCAGGCGCCGGTGGCATGATCTTGATCAACTTGCCACCGTGGTGACCGATGTAATATCGAGTGACGTTCTGAAGATCGCTAACACTATGTGGACCGTATTCGATTTGAAGCCGGCTGTTGCGCCGCACCTTGGTCCGTAGCATGAAATCGAAATCATCTTGGTGTGACCGAATGAACGAACTGATGTTTTTGCCGTGGACTAGGTACGCCTCAACCGCCTTCTGCACCACCAGTGCGCTCTGATTCTGGTGCCAGCCGCGCTCATACTCGAACGCGCCTTTGCGTTTGACCTTGCCGTCAACGCCAACCGCGATGTAGCTGTTCACATCCCTGACGAACATGCGTTGATACTCAACGGTTTCCAACACCATCTTGGTGTCTCGTTCCCAGGATTTACATTCTCTCCCGATAACATCTTTGCACTCAGTCGGCGCCCGGATGGTCAGGCCATCAGTGTTAATCTGGATCAGTTCACACCCGATACCCATCAACTTCTCAGCCAACATGCACAGCATCAGTTGACCGTTGATGGTGACCGACATGGTGTACTGAGGATCATAGAACGGCGAGTAGGGATTGTTGGTGTCGCCGTAAACACCGTTAAGCGCCAGCTTCAGCATCGCGTTTTCCGGTGTTCCCTTCGCGTAGCCGATACGCTCATCACGAATACGACGGTAAATCTCTACGAACTTCTCTCCAAGGTGTTCTGGGTATATCCCGTGGCTGATGGCAATCGCCGGGTAGTAGCTGGTAACGTCGATGTCAAGAATAACATGGTCGTCATCAACCTCGACAATAGTCGAATCAACAGAACCATGAATGCCGCCGGTGCCGAAGTTGAATTGGAAACCGTCAACGATGCAGTTGAGGTTCTTGATGCGTCCTACTTCCTTCTTGAGGTTGGCGTACTGTTCCAGGCTCCCCAGACCATCGGGGTCTATGCGGGTGAAGACACCCTTGGTTTCGCGGATGGTCTGCCGCTTGAGCCAGTCAAGCACCGCAGTGAACTCTGGTCTCTCGAACTTGATGAACGGGAAGATCACATCTTCGAGGTAAATCTGCCGGCGCTCGGTCTGGATGGGTACGCGCCCACCTGAGACAATGCTCTCCTGCGCAGACGGTCTATTCCAAGTTCTCAAATTGACATCGGGTCTACCCGGACCTCTTAACCATCGTGTCTGATAACACTTAACGTCGGCCTTCTCCAACTCCATGATGAAGTAGTCCTTGCCGATCTTGGTGTCGTTGGCGTTGATGAAGTTCTGCTCATACTTTCTTGATAGTTCCTCGCGAAACGCAATCTTGTTGCGGCTGATGTCGTAGAACTTATGGGTCTCGTTGACATCGTGGATGTTGTACTCGACCAGAACCTTAGTCTGCTCTTCGGTCAACACCGTGCCGGGTGGAAACGGTAGGTCTTGGACGCTGGCCGAACGCATGTTGAACTCCACCACCTTGAGGCTGGTTGCCCTAGCCCTATTATCAAAATGATGAATCTTAAATAGATCAACTTGGCCGATGGCCGGCTTCCAGAGAATGTGCTTGAACCTATCATCGTGGTCACCGTCGATGATGTCACAGGTCTTCGCGTAGGCGACGGCGGCGGCGTCAAGTCCCTCACTGATCATCACCTGATGAACCACCGGCCAGTCGTAGCCCAGGTTATTGAAGCCAACCATGCGATGACCACCCCGCTTCAGGGCGCCCAGGAAGACCTTCAACGCGGCATAGTCGTCTCGCCAGGGGGAACACTCGAACGTCTTCACCTTGCCGCTCTCAGCGTTGATGGCGGTGAGCGTGAAGACGTTCGGGTAACTCTCGATGTCGTAGATGATGTCAGTCATCTGCGGGATAGTTGTCGTCAGAGTCCAGCCCGTTCTCATGATCCTCAATGGAGACATGAGTCAGCAACGCATGGACCGCTCGTTCTCTTAACGTGCCTTCCCAGATGGTGAGGTGGCCGATGAGGTCACCGTTGAAAAAGAGTTTATCGCCTTGGATGTCGAAGTCTTCGCTCATGACGCCAACTCCCTCGCGAGTGCGCTCTCGTAAATCTCAATCAGACCGTCAGTCTCATCTACCTTCTCGCGGCCTTTCTTCCGCCGCGCTATCACCTGACGAATGACGGTGGTGTTAAGTCCCTTTGACCGGGCGACACCGTAGACTTCCTTGATGTCCTCGCCAAGGTTCGCCCTCTCTTCGGCCAGGGTCTCAACTCGCTCGACCACCTTGTTAAGCTGGTCAGCGATTTCCGGCGTGATCGAGTTGTGTCCTAGTTCTTCGGTCATTGTCGTTCTCCTTGGTTAGGTTATTGAACATTTCAGTGTTGATATAAGTCGTCGCGTTTTCTTATTTAATCCTTTCGCAAAACGATGCTTCCCTGGTAGATTTAATTGCTGATATCCCATTGCTTCGATTTCTGCCTTTTTAAGCCCACGCCGGCCAGAGTGAAACTTGCGCCGCGAAACTATCGTTCCATCGTTGGATCGATAGTTTCGACTTTCCTCGCTTTGACCAAGATACACCCAAGAAGCAGAACGATAAATGCCGCCTAAGTGACCAACATTCGGATCAGCGTATGAAACAAGGGCGGTGACAGTAGGTTCTTGTTCACGAAACATCCTTATAGTCGAAGCAAGGGCTTGTGTTAAAAGGTTATGCTGGTGCCTGTCTGGTGCGTACAATCTAGCTAGTTCCCATACTTTATTTGGTTCCCCTACCAAGAACTTACTAATGTTATGATTGGCCGGTATTGCAAACACAACAACCGCATCGTTATAGTTAAAGTATATGCTTTTACCTGACGGCACAGAATGAGTGTAATGCCGATCACATATTACTCTCATCATTTCCGTCTTAGATATCACGCTGTTAAATCCTCATGTGTTTAGGTTTGGGGTGGCAACTTTCCACGGAAGGTTGCCACCCCTGATTGAGCCTACTCGAACAGGTCGTCTACGTTATCCGACGCCGCCGGTGCCGCCGGTGCCGCCGGTGCCGCCGAACCGCCTTCGTCCGACACCTTGCCGAACTGACCATCGGCCCTAGGCTTGCCGCCGCCGATGTTGTCATCGTGACCCAGAACCTGAACGTTCTGGAGCCCCAAGGTCACTCCCCTGTTCGCCTTGACTTTGAACCAGTAGGGGGAGCATGAGACACGCGCCCACCTACCGCTGTAGACCTCATTCCGCGCCTCATCGACGGACATCTCAAGCCCGTTGGGATGCACGAACGTGGGCCGATACTTGCTGGACATACGCAACATCGTCCAACCGGCGAACTCTTCACCGGCGCCCTTGCCGCCAGCCGGTGGGTTACACGGGTCCAGAAACCGCTGGTTCACGGCCTTCAGTGCCGCATCCTTGTCGTTGTCCAACTCCTTCATCGCGATGGGCAGCATCGCCTTCTTGAGCGGCTTGAGATCGGCATCAGCCGGGATCAGCAACGAGCATTGAAACCGGACTTGACCGGAGTCGTTCTCGCTGCCATCTACGCAGAAGTTGGCGTAGGAAAGCCGACCTTGAGGCGTCACGAAATTACCTTCACCAAGGTCGATGGTCTTCGACAGATCGATAGCCATGATTATATAATCCTCTTCATAGCTTTATGCGGCTGGTCCGAATTGACCAGTTGCGCTTACCTTCGCGGCTTCGCGAGGGTCACTTGATGGGACCAGCGTCACACCGGTTGACTTGCTTTCGATGTGATCTCGGAGTGGTCCCATGTTCTTCTTGCCGACTAGTTTCTCAATCTGAGCCGGCGATTTCATTTTGCTGGTGTAGATGTCACCAGTTGCCAGTCCCGTCTCGGAAACGATGACTGTTTCCGCGTCGTTCTCATCCACCCATTTACGAGTGGCCCTTGTCGGCACCAGCTTGGTCCCTGGCGGTGCGTTGCCGGCTTCGGCTTGCTTCTGGGCGTAGTCCTGAACGCTCTTGCACCAGTCGAGGATCACCGGGATGCGGTCAAGCACCAGTTCGGATAGTCGCTCACCTTCGATGTCCTCTACGGACCCAAATTGACTTTCGGCGATGGCAGATGCGTTAGCTTCGGCGGCAGGGCATGTCGGCTTCGCTTTGCAAAACTTACAATGCCCGCCAGCGCGGCGTGGCGCATCGTCCGGTCTAGTAGCTTCCGCCGCCGTGGCGAACTCTAGAACATAATCTTCGGCGTCCTCGCGGCTGATTGACCACTCGCGGATGGGACCATCAGGGTGCGACGCACGGGGTTGGATGATCACCACTGTCAGACTATCCCAGGCGTGATTGTGATATTTCCGCGCCGCACCCAGTCCGTAGCAGAGACCTTGAACATTATCGACGGCGTCAACCGCAACGCCTTTGCCGTACTTGAAGTCAACGGCGTAGAGTTTCTTGTCCTTGGTCACCGCAACAAAATCCGATGTACCCTTCTCGGTCTTGCCGATGAACGGCAACGGCAACCGCTCCTCGACACCGTAGACCGTGGCGTCTTGGATCAGGTCACGGCAATAGTTGACGTACATCTCAGCGGCGTCAGCCATCTCTTGATCCACTTTAAACATCGATGACCTTGCCGATCATGTCCTGGGGGTCAATGCCATCCTTCAAGCACTCCTCACACAGCTTGTGCGCGGCGGTGCCTTCAGCGGCGTAGACGCTGGTTTCCTCATGGATGCCACGTTCGGCGTTCGCACTGCCGGGACAGGCAATACGCCGTGCGAAGCTGGATGGTCCGTTCAGAGAGTGCTCACTCATCGGCGTCTGCCTCAAGAACGTCCCTCATGTCGTTGACCAGCGACCACACAAGTGGCTCCTTGACCAGAGACACCTTCACTCTGTCGAATGGTTCGCCCTGCCTATCCAGGGTCTCCCTCATCGCTACTGTCGCATTGGCGATGCCCTTGGCGCCGTGCTTCTTCTCGATCTCCTTGAGAAGCGCACGAACCTGATCGTGACCGCTCGGCTCGGCCTTGGCCTCTGCGCGAAGGTTCTCGGCCTCGATCTCTGCCTTGGTGCGACGCCGCCGCTTTGGTTTCGCCGGCGTTTGATCCACGGCTGGTGCGCTGGGCGGCTCAACCTCAACCGGTGCGACCGTAGGCTCAACCTCAACCTCAACCGGTGCTTGCTCCAAGGCTCGGTGATGATGGCGAAAAGCACTCATGTCTCGCAGCACATCCAGCGCCGTCTCGCCGGTGATGGTGATCGAAATCATAGTCCTAACTCCTTGATTGTTGCAGTCTTGCGGCGCACGGCCTTGATGATGTCCTCATCGAGAGAGCCGGCTGTCGCAGCGTAGTAGACCAGACAGCTATGTTCCTGTCCGATCCGGTGTATCCTCTTCGCCGCCTGTTGGTTCTCAGCCGGCACCCAGGACGGCTCGACAATCACGCATACCCTCGCCTTGGTGAGCGTGATGCCGACGCCAGCCGCCACGATGTTGCCGATGAAGTAGTCGGCTTTGCCATCCTGAAAATCCTTAACCGCCCATTCTCGCGCCTCTGGCGTAGATGAACCGGTCAACGTCACGCTGTTCGGCAACTGCCGATGCAGCATGTCGATGACATCCTTGTGGTGCGCGAACACCACCATGGGGCCGTGGCTGTCAAAGTTGTCCTTGAGCCAACTCACCACACCGTCAACCTTGGCGATGCCCAACAACCGACGAAGCGTGGCAACGTGACCGGCAAGTTTCTTCAACTCACCCATCGGATCGTCACTACTCAAAGCCACCTTGATCAGGTTGGCGGCGGTGACCATTTCGGTGGTCTCCGCCACTATCGACAACTGACCCGTCACCGGCAGCATATGATGGCGAACAGGCGGCAGATCAGTCAGGACATCCTTGCCCTTGCGCCGCAAACACCGTTCACGCAGATGCTCACGCAAATGTTTCAAATTCTTACCGCCCGTGATCACTTGCCCGAAACCGTTGTTCCTCGTAGTGCAATAGCGGCTCACGAAACTCCAGTACGACATCGGCTTGCCGTTCTTGCCGGCGATGGCGTCGGGGAAAAGAGCGTGAAGCATAGGCCAGAGTTCAGATGGGTTGTTCGGCATCGGTGTGCCGGTCAGTAGCCACACACGTTCGCAACTGTCGGCTATCTTGCCGGTGGCGAGGATCGCCTTCGTTCTTTTGGCGTTCCGGTTCTTGATGTAGTGCGCCTCATCAAGGACGATCAAATCGAAACCCATGGCGCTCAAGTCGTCATGGTGTTTCGCCGCCATGTCGTAGGAGAGGGCGCCGGACTTTATTTGGTGTCCATCTACACTGTGGCAACCATCGGCTTTCTCGATCTCGCTGTGCCAGACTGGGATGACCGATGCGGGGCAAACGACCAGCACGTTCTCGACGCCGGGTATCTCGCGCCATGCGGTGATCGCCTGGACGGTCTTGCCTAGACCGGGTTCGTCCCACAAACACGCGACACGCCGGTCACGAAGAAAGACCTTGCCGACTGTCTGATACGGATACAGTTCCATCATCGTCATTCTCTCCTTCATTTTGCGCTATCCACCAGTGGATCAGCGCCAGTGCATCAGCCTCATTGTCGTCAGCCGGGGAGAACCCGCGACTGACCGCCTCTGCCATCATTTTCTCTTTGTTCGCATTGCCTTTCCCGGTCCAGAATTTCTTGATCGTACCGACAGGCACACCCTGGTAGGGAATATCATGCTCTTCACACCACGCCGTCAGAGTGGCGAGGAAGCCGCCGTAGGCGTGAGCGGCGGCAGTGCCGGCATGTCTCGCCACTTCCTCGAACACGATCTCACTAACGCCGCTCTTGTATTGTTCGTCGAGGAAGCGAGAGAAGCGAAGGTAACGCATCCCGCCGCCCTCGAACCTCTTGGCCTTGAACGAGATCGTGCCACCCATGATAAAGCCGCCACCGGTGCGGACAACAGCCCAGCCGGTTGTCGTACCTAGATCAAGAGCAAGAGTGGTCATTTTGAGGCTAATGAGCATGGTGCCTTCTCGATGACCTCTTCAGCCAGCCGCCCAGGCTTCGTCGGCCTCTCGATCTTGGTCGTTGACTTGCCATCGGATGTCCATGCTGTGATCATGTCACTCTCTTTCATTGATCGATCTCTCCCCAGCTTGTCATCCAGGCGATGCACTCACTCTTTGTGTCGAACCAGTCTTGAGTGCCGTCGCCGAGATACTGCGCCCACCATGTGGGCTTGAATGGGGTCATTGTACCGCACATGTCGTCAGGCGTTGCGATGTATCCCCAATCGAAGTCCGTATATTGATTCTTCATATCCATCATCTCCATCATTTCATTGAAGCGCCTTCATCGCGTCGAATCCAGCCATGTACTCGTAGACCTTCCGGGCCGTGATCAGTGTCACGGATCGACCATTGCGTAGGTGATTCACGAACGCCGGGTTGCTCATCACCGTCGCGCCGAAGGTCGTCGGCGCCACATCGTGACGCCTCAGAAAACCTTCGATGTCCGCAAGGAACTCTCGGGTGGTTGGAATCTCGACCATGCCCTTTCCTAATCGGCAATGCCGGGGGTGTCAAGCACTTTCTTCGCTCTTGACAATCTTTTTCATGCCGCCTATTGGTGGACCTGTCAAAAAGAAACCGCCGCTGGCCGGGAAGCCAGCGGCGGGATCGTCTACCCAACCAAGGAACGTGCGCGTAGGAGATTTGAACATGCCACAACTGCCAGCAGTTGACAACACTTTATTACTCCGTCGCGCACTGGCGCTTGCCGCCCATGGATTCTGGATATTCCCTGTTAGATACGATACCAAGATCGCGGCTGTCACCGAATGGCCGAACCGGGCAACCCGTGACACCAGACAGATAAGAGAGTGGTTCGCCACCGGCAAGTACAACATCGGTATCCACGGCGGCAAGTTCGGAGACCGCAAGATGGTGGTCCTCGACGTGGATGTCAAAGAGGGCAAGAGAGGGATGGAGAGCCTTGTCGCCTTGCAAACCACCGACAAGCTGCCGGCCACGATGACAACGCACACGCCCACCGGCGGCTTGCACTTGTTTTTCCAGACTGACGATGAGTACCGCAATAGCAGTAGCAAGCTGGGCGATGGGCTGGACATCCGTTCGGGCATCGCCAAGGCCGGGTACGTTGTCGGGCCAGGATCGTTCGTCGGCGGGCCTTACAAGGCCAAGCTGACGGAGTTGGCCGAACTGCCACAATGGTTCGGTGAGAAACTGAAGAGAGCGGCGGCGAAGCCAACCGCACCGGCGCAAGAGGCGGACTATATCGATCTAGACACACCAGCCGCCATAGAACGCGCCACTGCATACCTAGGAGACGCACCGGCGGCGACTGAGGGGGATGGCGGCGATGCGACTACCTTCGCCGTCGCTTGCCGGGTCATGGATTTTGGCGTATCGGCCCAGGGGTGCGTAGACCTCATGCTGTCGCATTGGAATGATCGATGTGACCCGCCGTGGGACGGGGACGAACTCCGGGTCAAGGTAGCCAACGCCAGGAAGTATCGCGAATCGGCAGTCGGCAGCGCATCGGGTGAGGCGCAGTTCGGTGGTGACCTCGCCTTACCGGATCACGTCGCGAGGCAAATGATGCACGGCAGTCTAGTGGCGCACCAGCCACAACAACCGAGTAGGTCGCTGGGTCCGCTTTTATCCATCGGGGACATGATGGACAGACCGCCGCCGCGCCAGATAGTACGCCACATATGGCCTGAGAAAGGTGTCGCGTTCCTGGGCGGCGAGACCCGGCATATGAAGACATTCACGGCGCTGTCGTTAGCCATGGCAGTGGTCACCGGCAAGCGTGTCGGTGACCTCGAAACCATTGAAAAGAAGGTGCTTTTTACGCTGAACGAGGGCCAGAACGGGTTTGGTGAGCGATGTCAAGCGTGGCTATCCCTCAACCAGATGGATCGCGACGACGTGGCTGGCAAATTCATAGGAATGGAAAACACCGTTGATTTGATGCGTGACGAATCCATTGAGGAGTTCTTCGCGCTTGTCGATGGCGCCGATCTGGCGCCGGGTGTGGTCGTAATCGACACCTTTTCCAAGGCTACGATTGGGGCCGATGATAACTCCACGCAGGACATGGCGAGAGCCATCGGGAACGCCTACCGCATCGCGGATCGATGGGGCGGGCTGGTTGTCCTGATTGACCATGTGGGCAAGGACGCCAAGCGCGGTATCCGTGGCGCCTACGCCAAGGTAGCGAACGTCGATGCGGTTGGAATGGTCAGGCGCAAGGATAACAGCGTCACGCTCCATGTAGAGAAGATGAAGGACGGCGAGGACGGCAAGACTTTTCAATTTCAGGTTGAAATGCAAGGCGGCGTTGGGTCGTCGGATCGGTCCGTGCCAGTGGTCGTACCATCGACATTGTCGGTCTTGCCATCCCAATCGGAATTTATTGTGGGACACTTAGTGGTGCATGGCGCGACCTCGCGTGATGAACTAAGCGCATTATTCTGCGAGGCGTATGATGTCGGATTGAAATCGTTCAGGATGACTCTTTCTCGCTTGGTGAGGTTAGGGGATGTCGCCGACGATGGCGCCATATTGTCATATAACAGGATAGATTTCTGACACATTGTCAGGCGCATCATCGTAAAATGACGCTAAATCTTTATCTCGAAAATCTCTAGCAATATCAACGGTTTATCCGGTTTAAGTAAGCGCATCAAGGATGATGCGCCCATGATGCGCATCATGGGTGATGCGCTTGTGATGCGCTTGCCTGGAAAACGTCTTGAAAATGGCAGAAACACTGGGGGTACAAGGCGCATCATCCAGTGATGCGCTTCATGCTTGCGGCAAAGCGCATCATCCCCCCCTCTCTATATAGAGGGGGGGTGAGCGTTACCGGCGTTAATTGAGGTCTAAAAACTCTAATAATATCCCGACTGGATTTGGGATTACAGAGTGACCCATTTCGTATCGGATCACTTGGCGCATGGATAGGCCAAGCAACTTCGCCATGGCTGATTGTGTGAGGCCCATGGCAAGACGGTGGGCCTTGAATGTTTCGGGCGCCATGGTTTTCATTCGCATGAACCTTCTCCCGTGACGTAGTCGATCTGATGACGGACTATGTCTTCGGCGTAGCTTTTTATATCGGCTCGAACGTCTTGCGGTTCTGTGCCGTAGTTCAGCATCCAGGCTTCGGCGTCCACTGTAATTGTGAACTCTATCTTGACCTTGATTTTCATCGATCTGTATCCTTTTGCTAGTTGGTTTGCGATACGTCTTGGATTTGGCGCCACGCTGTTTTGAAATCGGCGCCACGTCGTTTTGGTTTCATCGATCCGTAGCCGATGGACCGATGGCGGCGTGTAGGATGCCCCAGGACTGGCGCGAAGGGTTGCCGGGTAGGTTGACCCTACCCGGCGACCACAAGGCGGCGCCTGGGTCAACCGTAGGCGGCTGGAATGATGTTGTCGGAATGACAACAGCGCAGTTCCGTATCCTCATAATTGATTCCGCAACCGTCAACGCGCCAGCCATCGTCCACGTCATTCGCAATTGACCACATGACCGATGATAGTTCGGCTTGGACGGTCTCGAACGATAGTGCGGCGCCGTCGCTTGTTACGAAGAACATTTGATATCCACCCGGCCAAGCGAATTGGCCGGCGCGAAGGGTTGCTTTCAGTTCTGCGACGGTCTCTATCTTGGCGTAGGTGCGACGATACACTGGGCGCAGTGGTGGATTGCTAGACCATGCCGGCAAGCGAACGTCGAATAAGGCGCCGTCATCGCTTGCAAATAGATGGTTTGGTAGGGTCATGGTATTTCCTTCCTGGTTGGTTGGCTTGGTTGGTTGCGTGGTCTCAACACGGCGCCTGGGCTAGGTGTGGTTGTCGGGTTTGTATTCTTTTATCCCAGGGTAGATTTTTCGGGCGTTTTTCAGGTGTAGAAAACTATCGACAAGCTTGCCCGCTTCGTTTCTTATTCGGATGCCGCTCATCCCTTGGGAAAGCTTGATCCGCCCTGACTTAATTCGACGATATGTGAACTTCTCATTTTTTGGTAATGTCATCGCTTGGGTTCCTTCCTTGGTTGGTCACGGCTTGGTCTCAACACGGCGCCCATGGTCAATGCCATGGGCGCCGGTTTGAGACTATGCCATTTCCGCGATTTTGGCGGATTCGGTCCCATCCCATCCTTTTCGCAAGTCTCGAATCGTGCGATCATATGCGATCCTGATCGCTTGCCTGACTAGCCTGCCGTCGCGCCCGCCGTTTCGCGAGGTTTTTTCGAGGATCGTTTCGGCAGGATAGGCCGCTCTATTTAAGCCATGCTGGCGGGCGAAAGCGATTGTGCCGGCGCGGCAGTTGCCGGCGCTTATCGAATCGTCGCGAGTTACGATCACTTTCACCTCTGTCTTTTTTCGGCCCCAGGCGAACCGTCCGGTCTCACATACGCTTGCCGCACGGTTGTCTTCGCCCGCGTTGCGACGGCCTCGCTCATGAGCCATGGCCGCCGCTCGAATGGCCGCCTTCCCGGCGCGCACATCGTCCGAATCAAAGTGATAGCGGAATATTGCGCGAGTCTCGCGCAGTCGCACGATATATAGGCCAAGGTGATCGGTCCCGAATCGCCAGCCGCGTGGCGCGTCCATTTCGCACATGGTGACGCCAATCTTGGCGACTAGCCGTCTCGCCGTCACCATTCCCCCTGAGATCATTCGCGGTTCGTACGTCCAATGTGTGTACTTGCAACGGCCTGAATATTGACCGTTGTCAACTTCATCGATCCACATGGCGCCTTGAAATTGTTCGGTCATTGACCATGTTGAACTAGCCGTTGCGCCGTCCCAATTCGTGAGGCGCGGACGTTTTCGCCTCGCCCATGTTCCAACGCGGGCGCTATCGTCCAGCCCCAGTGGGATGACGTGCAGTTGTCCGTTGTGTCGCGTTCGCGCCAGGGTTGGCAGTGGATGCGGGAACCTAAGTCCTGGACCTTCAATCGCGTCGCGTTTCTCCCGTTTGGCGGTTGCGTCTTTTATTGTGCCGGCGAGCTGGCCGGTCTTTTTGAGTGCGGAATATCTTTCCCTCATTTTTTGCTTGCTCATAGTATCTCCTTCCTTTTGGTTGGTTGGCTTGGTCTCAACACGGCGCCCATGGTTGTCATGGGCGCCGGTTTGAAACTATGCGTTCAGAGCTCCACCATCATGGCGTCCAGTTCGGCATGGTCCAGGCCGCTATCATTCCACGCGATCCCGTCTGGCGTCTCTACGCTGATTGTGGAGCCTTCCATTTCCAGTTCGCGCATACTTTCGGCGAACGCTTTATAGCCTTGGCGGCGGTATTCCTTCGCCATTTCGTACAAGCCCTCATCGTTGCCAATCCAGAGCGCGACGTTCCACGTCTCATAATTTGTCCATCCATTATAGTCGGTCATGTTCATATCTCCCTTGCTTGGTTGGTTGGTTGGTTGGTTGGTTGCGTTTAGTCGTAATCCGGTGCCCATTCG